>ENA-UPXC01000285-UPXC01000285.1-human-gut-metagenome-genome-assembly--contig:-NODE-285-length-86073-cov-43.040455_pt1 | contig 86073 bp, 93 predicted proteins | sample MGYA00250047_ERZ773371 | MGnify/ENA primary metagenome ERZ773371 (study PRJEB29103, sample SAMN06111975) | human gut metagenome | biome: human gut; feature: ankylosing spondylitis patient; material... | reverse complement strand
TGCAGCATGTACAGGTGGCCGTCCTCAATGGTGAACTCCATATCCTGCATATCGCGGAAGTAGTTCTCCAGACGGGTTGCGATCTCAACGAACTGATCGTACACCTCAGGCATCTGATCCTTCAGGTGGCTGATGGGAGAAGGAGTGCGCACGCCTGCGACGACGTCCTCGCCCTGTGCATTGATCAGGTACTCGCCCATCAGCTTCTTTGCGCCGGTGGCGGGGTCACGGGTGAATGCAACGCCGGTGCCGGAACGGTCGCCGGAGTTGCCGAATGCCATCTGCTGCACGTTGACAGCGGTGCCCCACTCGTAGGGGATCTCGTTCATCTTGCGGTAAACATTTGCACGGGGGTTGTCCCAGCTGCGGAACACAGCCTTGACAGCCTCGATCAGCTGATCGCGGGGATCCTGGGGGAACGGCTTGCCCTCGTTCTCCTCGTAGATCTTCTTGAAGACGCCCACCAGTTCTTTCAGGTCCTCGGCAGTCAGGTCCACGTCGTTCTTAACGCCCTTGGCCTCTTTCATCTTGTCGATCTCGACCTCGAACAGGCTCTTCGGGACCATCATAACGACATCTGCGAACATCTGCACGAAGCGGCGGTAGCAGTCGTATGCAAAGCGGGCGTTGCCGGTCTTCTTGGCCAGGCCCTCAACAGCCTCATCGTTCAGGCCCAGGTTCAGGATGGTATCCATCATGCCGGGCATGGACTGACGGGCACCGGAACGGACAGAGACCAGCAGGGGGTTGGTGTTGTCGCCAAACTTCTTGCCGGTGATCTCTTCCAGACCCTTGAGATGCTCGAAGATGTCAGCGGTGATATCGTCATTGATCTGACGGCCGTCTGCATAGTACTGGGTGCAGGCATCCGTAGTGATGGTGAAGCCCTGGGGAACCGGCATACCGGCAGCAGTCATCTCTGCCAGACCGGCACCCTTGCCGCCCAGAGTATTCTTCATGGTGACCTTGTCGCCGCCGAAGGCATCGTTGCCCTCGCTGAAGTAGTACAGATACTTTTTGCTCATGCGTGTTTACCTCCCATTTGGTGACCCCCGGTGCCACGCCCGGCGGTCTCATCGCACTTTTTTCTCAAAGCTGATGAACATTGTCTTGTGAATGCTAAACTATTATACCAGAAAATTCCCACATTGCCACCGGGCAAAACACCGAATTTGTTTGATAAATTTTGTGCAATTCCCTTGAAATTTACTCAATTTTCCGCTATTATAAAATGGGAGAAAGTTCGAGAGGTTTTTTGTTTTGCAGAGCTATTTTTCCGTGTCTTGGATACATGCTGTTATCCATTAAAATTTTCGGTGGAATTCCACCTGCGGAACGGGCCGGAATTTCTCCCTCATGGATACAACAAAATACCACACCTTCCCAAGGAGGGACACTATTTATGGAAACCATTTCCAACGAAGCTCTGGCCGCAGCACGCGCCAAACTGGACGCTGCCGAGAGCCGACGCGAGAACATCCTGCTTTTTCACATCGCCAACGGCGTGAACATTGAGAGCCGTACCGTCCAGATCGACGAGGGCGTTGTCATCGCCCCGGGAGCCACCATTCTGGCGGGCACCATCCTGCGCGGCAAGACGGTCATCGGTGCAGGATGCGTCATCGGCCCCAACAGCCTGATCGAGGACAGCACCGTGGACGAGGGCACCACCGTCAACGCCAGCCAGGTCTACGGCAGCCATCTGGGCCCCCACAACAACATCGGCCCCTTCACCCATGTGCGGGTGAACACTGTCACCGACTACGGCGTGCATCTGGGTGCCTATGTGGAGACCAAGAACTCCAATTTTGCCCGGGGCAACACCGTGAGCCACCTGACCTACATCGGCGATAGTGATGTGGGCAAGTACTGCAACTTCGGCTGCGGCACCGTCACCTGCAACTACGACGGCAAGGATAAGTTCCGCACCCAGATCGGCGATTACTGCTTCATTGGCTGTAACACCAACCTTGTGGCTCCGGTCAAGGTGGGCGACGGTGCCTACACCGCCGCCGGCAGCACCATTACCAAGGATGTACCCGCCCAGGCGCTGGGCATCGCCCGCGACCGCCAGACCAACCTTGAGGGCTGGGCCGCCCCCAAGATGGAAGCCTACATCGCCAAAAAGCAGAAGCTGGAGGAGGAGCAGAACAAGTAACTCTCCCGCCATCTTATAAGGTAGTATACAAAAAGCACCGCCCTACGCTTTTCAGAGTGCAGGGCGGTGCTTTTGATTGTTTTTTGTCAGAGGTTATGGTATACTGTGGCCAATGCTGGAAACAGCAGGAAAAAAGGCGCTGTCTGCAATGCAGGTGGTCATGCTCCCACTCCCAGCCATTTGAAGTTCTGCGCACGCGGAACTCAACTCCGGGAAACGGACTTTTTTGATTTTTGAATCGTATCTTTTCCCGGAGCCTTACGGCGAAGGGAGGGGATGTCAAATGTCGCTGACAGAAGTTTGCGCTCTGTTGACCGTGGTGATTGGCTTGCTGACACTACTCGTTACAGTCGCAAAAGCATCATTCGATGCCGGATGGAAAATTTCGCACGACCATGACGATAAAAACAAAAAAGATTGACTGCCTCCAACTTCCAATTCGAGCAGTCAATCTTTTTGACTAACAGGAGCGGGAGCTGACCGTTTGCAGGCCAGCGCCTTTTCTATTTGTAGTATAGTCAATTTCCAGCGGTTTGTCAAGGCATGGAACGCCGGGGGCCCGCCGCCATTTTTGTTGTTTTTCCTGAAAAGTAAAGCATTAAATGCAACAAATTTTCGGCCTTATTTTTGTGGATTTTAGCGTAAAGCAAACAGGCCGTCAAGTTTTCTCCGCTTGCAGCCGCCCTCTATTGTTCGATTTTACCAACGGTTTTCTGCTTTCGTGTCGCTTATGCTGTCAGACCAAGCTCCCGTAGGCATTCGCGGAACATTGTGCCGGCGCTCTTATAGCCGAAAATTTTTCTGGGATAGCTGTTGATCCAGTTCTCCGTAGCCGCGATTTCCTCTGCCGTGACCTTTGAGAAGTCTGTGCCTTTCGGGTGCCTGCGGCGAATCATGCCGTTCACATTCTCATTGCTCCCGCGTTCCCAAGAAGAATACGGATGACAATAGTACACCTTCGTCCGCTTATCTCCGGTGATGCAGGACTGTTCCAGCTGGTCGGCCAATGCAAACTCACTGCCGTTGTCAACTGTGATGCTCTTATAGATAATGCCAAACTTCTCTGCACCTAACTTCCGTTCCAGTGCATTGATTGCCCGCACGGTCGTCTCTGCGCGGCGATCTGGCACCACTATAATATTTTCGTTCCGGGTCTTGCGCTCAGTCAGCACCAGCAGCGCAACCGTGCTTTTCTTCTTGCCAGAATACACCGTGTCCATTTCCCAGTGTCCAAATTCTTCACGGTCTTTTACTTCCGCCGGGCGTTTTTCGATGCTCTCACCGGCAGGCGCACGAGCAGGATCCTTTGTTTTCACCTTTTTATAGTCGCCCTTATGCACTCCATGTCTTGGCAGAGCCTTTTGCGTCAAGTTCAGGAACACGCCCTTTTTGATGTAGCTGTATATGGTAGGCACCGATATATGCGTTTTGAATGTCCGTCCTTCTTCCAAGGCATAACCGTACACAGCAGCCGGTGAACAGTCCTTATCTATAATGGTCTGTTCGATATAGCTTGCAAGCTCATGATCCTTGCCGATTTTAAGGTTTGGCCCCTTTTCCCGAAGATGTGCCTGATACCTTTGCTCTGCAATGTCCGGGCTGTATGTAGGAATCAGCTTCCACGTCTTACCGTCCAGCTTGTCATAACTGCCGCGCTTCAATTCCCGGTACACCGTGGACGGGTCCACCCGCAGCCTGTCTGCGATTTCCTTTACTCTCAGCCCATCTTTCAACCACTTTTCGATACGGATTCGGTCTGTAAGCGTAAGCTGTTTGAACACTCGCACGCCGTTTTCCTCCTTCCGACTATGGCGTTTATTTTCGTTTTAAGCGTAAATTATACGGTGTACCGTTGTCAATTCGCAAACTTTCCACACTTTGCACATTTCCTTTGTGCAAAACTCCCAGACAAACAAAAAATGCCCCGCCAGCAATCCATCAGGATGCCAGCGGGGCATTGCTTTACTTAGTGGAGATACCTTGCCAATTCAGATGCAACAAAGCCTGCGATCACTGCCGCAATGACTGCCCACCAGAGTTTGTTTCCAAATACTCCGGGGGCTTTTTCCAGCGCGGTCAAGCGGTCGTCCTGCTTCTTGTTCTGTGCCGTCACAACTTCAAGGCTCCGGTTTGTGGTTTCGAGTTGCTGGATGGTCAACTTGATATTGGTGTTCATGCCGTTTACTGCATCGGTCAGCTTCCCCAGCTCGTCCAGCCGGTGGGTGTTGCTCTGTGCACGGTTTTCGACCGCTGTCAGGCGATGTTCCAGTTCCTCGTCAGTCATTACGCTTGTTCTCCCCCACGTTACCGAAATGGGCCACAGTAGTGGTTTCTGCGGATTTCTTTGCCATGTAATCTTCGAGCTTCTTCTTGGTAAAGTCGAACACAAGCTGCACGATCCAATCCAGCGTCCGCTCATTGATTGCCCAGTCCAGCCAGTCCGGGGTGTACCCACGCAGTACGGCAATGACATGGGCTTTCTTTTCTGCACCCGCGCCACTGCCGAACTTTTCCTCTGCGTTGACGATCCACTTGTACACAGTCTTTGCGACCACAAGGCCGTAGCCCAGACGTACCGCCGCCAGCGCCGTGACCACAAGGCCGACCACCATGAAGATACAGGCCAGCCATTCAGGGAATGCCATCAGAAAAACTTTCAGAATGTTCTCCATTTTGTTTTCCTCCTACTCTTAACCCACCCAACGGCTCTTTACCGCACGGGTGTCGATGTGTACCCAGCCAGCAGGACGACCAGTTTTTACCGGGTAACGTCCGATGCCGCCGGTGTTTTTCAGCAGCGTTTCGGCGTAGGTCGCGAGCGTTTCCACGTCCACGCCCTGAATCCGAATATCTGCCGCCATACCGTAGCAATGCTGACTGTACGTTGCGCCCTTGACCGCCTTGTTATGGGCGGCAGTGCGATATGCGCTGGTGATCGTAACAGCCTTTCCAAAGTGATTCCGGATGTTCTGCAACAGTTTCACCAACACATCATCAATAAAGATGGGGTCAGTCCCATCCTTGCAGCGAAACTCTTTCACGGCAAAGTTTGCGGACAGTTTCTTGTTACCATCCTTTGCCAGTGAATAGGCTTTAATCGCCATCTTCAACATCTCCTTTCGGGCGCAGGGCCGCACCGCACCCTCTCATGCAGCAGTCCACCATCAGCACTCCGAACTCTGCACGCTCGGTGCTCATGTTCTCGCCCTGCGCTTCCAGCCGGGTCAGCAGCCTTTCGCACAGATCAGGCCACGTCATAGTCGTCACCGGTGATGCGCTTGTAATCCTCGGCGGTGATCTCTCCCTTGTTTACGCGCTCGGCCAGAACTTTCTTCACGCCTGCACGGCGGGATGCGGGCATCTCTGCCCAAGTTTTAGTGCCTGCAATCAGGCGGTTTGCCCAGATAATGTTCATGGTGATACCTCCTTATTCTTTATTCAGCGCTGCGTCCAGCTCACACAGCGCGGTTTCGATGTCGGTCAAACGCTTCTCGTTGGCTGCGTCCTGTTCGCACATTGCGTCCTCGACCTCGGCCACGCGGTCAGGCAGGCCGTCTTTCTCGGCCTGTTTCTTGGCTGCGGCTTCCTTCTCCTGCCGGGTGGGCAGATTGTCCTTTTTCCACTGAATCATGGTGACTGTCCTCCTTACTGGAATGCGCCGGAGACGGCTTCGATGTAGCCGCCCTCGCCGGATTCGCCGCGCTCCACGCTGACGCGGAAATTGAATGCCGCGCCCGCCGTGGCGGTCTTGTTCTCAAAGACGATGTTCACGCCTTTTTTTGCCTCGGTCGTGGCATCCTGCCACACCGGGGCCGCGTCCTTGGCGTTGTTGGTCACCTCAGCCTTGAACTTCGCATCATCGGGGATGGAGCCGGTCACCCGAAGCACGGCAACGGTAATGTCGCCCTCAACGGCCAGCGGTTCAGCCAGCGTCACGCTTGCGGCGTGGACGGCCTTGGTAAAGTTCGCGGACGTGCTGACGGTTTCCTTGCCGTCGCTCACCTCAACCGTCAGGGTGTGGCTGCCATTCAGGACGCGCTGGAACCCTGCGGCATCGGCGGTCTGCTCAAAGGTCAGGGCCGTGCCGCTGGCAACGCCGGTGCGGGTCTTGGTGGTCTTGCCGTCCAGTTTTTCGGTAACGGTCAGGGTGTCACCGTCTGCATCGGTGACGGTATACGCGAAGTTGAAGGGTGCGTTCTTCTCCCCCAGATTCGTGGAGCTGGCGTTGATGGCCGGGGCAGTGTTGGTGCTGACCGTGCCGTCGTCAGAGACCACGAGCGAAGAGGGCAGTACAAAAGCGGGGCGAACACCGTAGGTGCTGCTGCAGCCCCAGCGGCCGTAGGAACCATCAGACTCGACGAGCCAGACGTAGTAGCTGCCGTCGGTGCTCGGAGAGCGCAGCCACCAAACGGCAGCGCTGCTGCCGTTGTAGGCGACACGCTTACTTGCGCTGTCAAAGTAGGACAGCTTTGCACCTTCGGTGTTCATGTAGCTTACGCCGCTGAACCCAACCTCCGTGCCAGACAGCAGGAACACCTTGGTCGAAAGGCCGTTTGCGCCGCTCTGAACGCCGCTGTTGGTATACGGAATCTTGACCTGCTTGATAACCGCTCGAATCTGAGAATCAATCAGGTTGTAGAAGGTGCTGTTCAGGTAGGAATGGATGCTGGAATCCTTATAGGAGTTGTTATTGCCGAACGTGCTGGTGGTATAGATGTCCTTCATCACAACCCAGACACCGTTACAGCTTGCATCGTATGCACTGCTGGGCAAGCCCTGATGCACGATGATGAAGTCTTTGGCCGCGCCGTTGACCTTGATCTTGACGATACTGCCAACGGCCTTTGTGCTCAGTTTTACGTTTGCCATTGTTACCTCCTTGCAAAAAATCAGACCCACGGCAAAACGCCAATGGGCCTTGTGTTCTGCGAGACAGTGGCGGTCATGGCTTTGTGCTGCTTCTTGTAGATGCAGCGGCATTGCCGGGCGCGTCGCCGGTCTCGTGCGAGTTTATTCGAGTTGATTTTTCGGTGGATAGAAATTGTGCAGTTGAGCAATTTTTCCAGACGATCGGCGTACTGGCGGCGCAGTGCGTAGGTATCGCCGTGTGCCGCATGGGCATCCCACGCAAGGAAGCTGCAAAGGATTTCTTCCTTTGTCGCTTCGCCCGCCGGGTATGCCCTTTCCCAATGCCTGATTTTGGCTTTCATCCGTTGGGCGCTTTCCCGACGCAGTTTTTGAATGACCGCACCGGTTTCGGTCAGGTACGAATGGAAACCGAGAAAATCAATGCCGTTCCTCAATGGGAAGATGGCTGTTTTCTGGTTCAGCTCTAGCCCGTAGCTGTCCATGAGTGCCCGCACATCCTTCAAGATGCACTGCAACTTCTGCTTGTCCGGGCAGATGATATAGAAATCATCCATGTACCGGCCATAGTATTTGATGCGGTACTTTTCTTTGATGATGTGGTCGAACTCGTCAAGGAACATCAGGGCGAAAAGCTGGCTGGTCTGGTAGCCCAGCGGCAGTCCATCTTCCATCACGTCGATATAGATGCAAAGCAGCTCATAGACACGCGGGTCAACACCGCGTTTGTCCAACACCGCCTTGAGCTTCCGTTTGAGTTTCAGGTGGTCAATGCTGGCAAAGAAGTGGCGGACGTCGCCTTTCAGCACCCAGCCGTCAGCGCCGCACCCACTCCGGCGGTAGTAATCCACCATGTGGGTTTTCAGGCGCATCAGGCCGTCGTCCGTACCTTTGTCCTTCTGGCTGGCGAAGCTGTCCCGGATGAAGCTCTTGGTTAAAGCCTCATAGAGGATGTTGTCCACCAGCGCGTGCAGTACCACCTTGTCCACAAATGCCGGTGCGTGTACGATACGCTTCTTCGGCTCGTAGACGTAGAACACTTCAAAGCGGCTCGGCGTGTAGCATATCTGCTGCCGGATGTCCCCGCCCGGCTGCCGTGCACTGCGAACGGCCAGCTTGCAGGACAGTTTTTCGGTGCAGGCCAGAGCGTTGGCCTCATACTGGATTGTTTTGCTCTTACTGCGCTTTCCCTTCCGGGCTTCAAGATACGCATTATAAAGCGTCTCGAAGCTGCACAGTTCTTCGTATGTCAAACTTGACCCTCCGCTGGTTCGCTGCTGCGGTAGCAGGCTGCATCCCCGCAGGGATGGCCCGCCTCAGCGGGATGTATTTATCACTTGCCTGCATCGGCAAGTGACGGGATACGGTTTCCTTTGGCTGTTGCACTGCTTTCGGCAAATGCCTACTCGTCTCGCAGATCAGCCGGAGCGGGGCGAACACCGTAGGTGTTGTTGTAGTTCCAGTTGTCGTTGGAACCATCAGACTTGACGTTCCAGACGTTGTTGCTGTTGTTGGTGTTCGGAGAGCGCAGCCACCATTCGGCAGCGTCAGAATATAAACCGTACCCCTATTGCAAAACAGTTTCCTGTTATGCCGTTTTCTGCTCCTGCTGGGCAAAGACGGCCCGAAGTGCTTTGACAAGCATTTCAAGCCGTTTCTTCTCTGCTTCCTGCCGGAGACTTTCTGCTCTGCCACGTTCGGACTTGAGCCATTTCATGGCAGGGTATTTTACGTCCGTGATCTTCTTCGTCCAGATACCGGCTTTCTTTGTGCTGATGATACCGTCCTCTGTGCAGAGGGTCAGATATTCCAGCAGCAGAGAACAGCCGTCCACGACCTCGCCGATCTTTTCAATCCGCTTGTCGTACTCCGTGGCGAAGTTCACGTTGTTGGCCGCATGGGCATCCAGCAGAATCTTCTTGGCCGTTTCCCGGATGTCCCTGCCGTAGAGGTTGAAGGTGCTTTTCGTAAAGCCTTCTTTCTCCCTCACATCAAGGGCATGGACAGCGGTTGTGCAGACCTGCTTCATTTCGCGGATGTCCTCAAGCGCAGCGGCTTTCTGAAATACCTTCCGGGCATCGCTCCGGCTGATGTCGTCCGAAACGATGCGGGTCGCCCTCTGGGTATACCTCAGCAGCTCCCGCGCTTTATTGCCAACCAGAAACGGTTGTTCAGCCATATCAGAACTCCACCCTCGCCTGATCTGCGTTCCACACGCCGGTGACGGTCAGGCCGTCAAGGCTGCTGAACGTGGCGCTGAACGGGTTCTTGGTGACGTTCGTGCCGAACTTCAGCTCAATGGCCTTGATGCTGGCGTTCATAGCTGCCACACTGGCACGGATGTCGCTGTGGGCGTTCTCCGCACCGTTGTGAGCGTCCACGGCTGCGCTGATGCGCTGGTCGGTCTCGGCCTTTTTGTAGCCGTCCACTTCCCACCGCTGGCTCTCGGTCAGGTGGCCGTCTGCATCCAGCGTGGCAATGCCGCCCGGAATGCCGATCTGGTCAGTGCGGACAACATCTTCATCCGGCGCCTTGCCGGGGCCTGCGTTAAAAGAACCGTATGCCATTTAGGTTCCCCCTTCCTGTGCATCCGTGTATTTCACGGTGCTTGTAATGTGATACTGTGCAGAAATTTTCTCGGTCGGAGCTTTGGCGGCCCTCAGCCGCAGCTTTCCTTCGAGGCTTTCGGTCGCAATAAAGCCCACCGCACCCGCCACATCGTAAAATTCCGGCAGTACCGTAACATCCACAATGTCGGTAGCCAACAGGCCCGCAATAGGGATGTCACAATAAAAATAGCCGGGGGAAGAATCATCTTCGCCCCAGCCATCGACCGGAATCGTAAAAGACACCGCAGCCGTGACATCCTGCTTTTCGTGCAGGATGTCATCAGTTTCCTCGAATCCGTTTGCAGTTGCTTCGGAAAGGTCTCCGAGTGCGGTGTTGCACTGCTTGATGTGGCTGCAAAGCGCGGCAAGCCCTGTGCCTAAAAGCGTTTTGATCTTCGCTTTTGCCATAGAGCTTACCTCCTCATGTCTTAGTCAGCCAGCAGAGCGGCGATCTCCTCTGCGGAGAAGTCCTCCACGTCCTCGTCGTGCAGAACATTCTCCGGCTCGGTGTACACGACGACTTCCTTGCCGTCGATGTTCACATTGCCGTTGGTGGAGCTGGCGGCAGTCTTGGTTGCGCCCTCAGAGACACCGGCCAGCTTTTCGCCCTCGGCATCGGTCATCAGGCGCTTACCGGTCTCAGCAGCCACGAAGTCGGCAGGCTTCTTACCGCTGTCGGTCAGATTGCCCTCGCCATCCAGTGCAGCAAAGTTGCCGGTGGTGGCACCGGTGACCTTATCGGCCTTGCCGGAGATGTCCACTTCCTTAGGGGTGGGAACATACAGACCGTCGTCCTTCAGAACCAGGGCGTTGCCGGCAGCAGCGGAAACATTGACCTTGACATCCACCTCATAACCAGCGATGGTAACGGTGGTGGATGCATCCTTGCCAGTGGCCTTGGCCTTATAGGTATCGACCAGAGCAGCCATGTTCAGGAAAGAGTAGGTGCAGCTGTCGGGGTTCTCACCCTTGACGGCCAGAACCATGACCGGCTTGCCGTCCAGCTTGGGGTCGGTGGCGCCGGGATAGGTGGTGTCGGAGAACTTGAACTTGCCGACGAACGCGGTCTTGGTCTGGTCGAGGAACATCTCAGTCGGGAAGTCCATGGAGAAAGCAGCTGCGCCGGTCATGCCGGTGTTGGTGTAGAAGTTGACGGTGTTACCGGTCACCTTCAGGGCCTTAATGGCGGCGTTGGCAGCGGCCTCGACCGGGGTGAAAGCGTCCTTCTTGACGAAAGTCTTCTTGATCTCGGCGGTCAGGTTGCGGATGGTGGTCTTGGTAGAAATCTGCTTAGACATAGTAGTGTCCTCCTAAAATTATTTCAGCATATCAACGATTTCCTGCTGCGTTTCTTCCTCGTTCAGCAGGTCTTCGCTCGTCATAACGGTTTCTTTGCGGACAGTCAGCGCGTTTGCGCTGTCAAAGTCAAGGCCTTCGCCAATGCGGACGGCAATAGCGCCGCTCGCGTCACGCTTCAAGCCCTGACCGATGCTTACGCTACCGGTTTCACCCGAACCACCTCCTTTCCCGAACAGGGTTACGGTCGCCTGAATGTCTGCTTTCGGGATGCGCTGAGAAAAGAATCTGATGAAACCATCATGCGTTTCGCACCCGTTCAGGACACCCGCTTTGGTCGTAGTATAGAAGCTGCCGGGAGATACAACGCCAACGGGTACAAGCTCACTGGTGCTGTCCGACAGTTCTGCATCATAGATACACTGGTAGTAATCCATACCACCGGCATTTTCGTAATCATCCTCGCTGCGGGCGGGCTTCCACCCGTCCGCTGCAAGAGTGAGTTCGTAGGAGCCATAGTAGCCGCCGCCCGTACCGCCGTCCACCTGCTCCTTGATAAGGGCCTTGACCTGTTCTTCGTTCAGGATTTCCCCGGATTCAGACAGGTTCTTCACGGCAGCGCTGACCGCTGCCGTGATGGTCGCTGCATGGGCATCAGCGGCGGCGTTGTGCTTCTCAATTTCCGCCTTGACCATCTTTGCGAGAGCCTGCATCTGCGGGTCAACGGTAATGCTGATATTGGCCTTGTTCGACACAGCAAGCAGCGCCGACAGCTCAATCTCAAAATCGCCGTTCACTTTCGTGGACGGGACCTCTACTCCGCGTGCATCCTGCATAATAAACAGGAGTGTTTCTGCATCGTCGTTCAGCCTGCCGTAAACGCCCACCTGATGCATGATGTACGTTTCATCCGCACCGGTGATCTGGATTTTTACCCGCCGAGCCGTCTCACCGCCGCTTTCAACGGTTTCGATGTCCAGCAATTTCAGGTCATGTGTTTCGCCGCTTACCCCGGTTTCCCCCGAAAGGTCTGCGTCAGCCGTACCGGTGCCGCTCACAGCGCGGGTGATTACCAGCGCACCACCGGAGAGAGATTCCGACAGCAGGGCGGCACCGGCGGCGGTGTAGCTAGATTTTTCCAAACTCACGTTGTCTGTCCTCCAATAACAATGTTTATCGCCGTGTGCGACCGTTCAACGGTGCCCGCCGTAAAGGCTCGTGCTTTCACTGCCTTTGCTTCAACGGCACCGGGCAGCGCCACGGCAACCTGCATTTTCGATCTTCCGACCGCACCGGCAACATACGCCTTTGCGCCGATTTCCCGCGGCTTGATCCTACCGGGGACCTTTACGGTGCAGGATGTCGCCATGCCGCTGGGTGCTGCGGCGATGTAGGCAGGCGACCGTTCATGCGGTTCGACGATGTAGATGATGTGTTCAAGGTGAGCGGTACAGCGCCGGGCATAACCAAGGCGCTTTTCAATTTCTTCCGGTGTGTAGTAAATGACACCATCATCGGTAATGTCTACGTTCATTCGCCAGTAGCCCGGCCTTCCTCCGTAGTCATACCATTCACTTATTTTCACATTCGGATAAATCGAGGCCAGCGCCTTTTGGACTGCCCACTCCGTTCCGCAGTACCGACGGACTTCCAGCGCAGTTTTGATGATCCTGCGCTTTGTTTCAATCGGATAGCTGGTGTCGTACCAGTCAACGCGGAACTGAACCGCAAGAATATCCAGAACCGCCTCATCTGCACGGTCAATATCCGTGTAGATTTTCAAGCGTTCGGCAGCTTCCAGTTCCTTCTTGCGCCGCTCCCTGAAAACTGCATCAAGGATCTGTACCCATGGTTCTTTGGCAACATCAGGCGGTAGCCCTTCGACTAGGCCGACTTCGTGGAGTTTAATCATCTTCGATTCCTCCGTATGTCACCTTGCAGCTTCGGAGCTTTGCCACCTGAATTTCGGAGACGGTTGTTTCGACCGGTGCCAACAGACGTGGTCGTTTCGCGCCAGCTTCCCGTACACGCATAATCAGCTCCGCCGGTTCGATGTCCCGGCCGATTTTTCTCTGCCAGGTTTCATACTCCTTCACAGCTGCTTCCACATTTTCCTGAATCGTTGATGCATTCTTGACATTGCTCAAGGCAATATGGTAAGTAAGCTCGATGTCATACGGGATTTCTTCCGGCGCATGGCAAAGAACCAGATCACCCATCGGGCGCTTTACCGTGTCGAAATATTCCTGCATTCCGGTACATTCTTCCCTTGTCGGAACTCTGCCTCCGGCCATCAGAAAGTAAATGTGGATCGTGTATCCTTCCTTGCAAACGATCTTCGTATCTGCCACATCGGACCGCCAGCTCGATGCAAAGTATTCATAGGCATCCACCGGACCGGCCACGGAGAAAATCGAAGGTGCATAGTTGATACGTCTGGTAAATGAATCGTCACCTTCCGTATCCGTACCGCCCGTGCTTGCCGAAACACTTTTTGCCCCGGACACATACGGGATAGGATCCACCAGCACATTGATTTCGCCTTCGGCAATCCCATCGCTGTTGCTTCCTGCCTCATCCGCCACGGCAACTACGTCCACGGTCAGTTCACCGGGTAAGATCTCCGCATACTTTTCGGTTTTGAAATACCGTTTGTCTGCCGTTCTCACCTGTGTTCCTTCCGGGATTCCGGTTGCACTCGTTCTCGGCGCAGACAGTGTGAATCGAATAACCGCCGTGGCTTTTCCGGCTTCCAGGCGTTCCACTCCAACAAGCGGAGCAAGGTTGTCCAAATTCGGCCCCGTGCTCGTAGGCAGCAGTTCCGCTTTCAGACACGCCGTGCTGTACTCCATGTTGTGATGCGAACGATGTGCCAGTGTCAAAAGGACAAGCCGTGCTTCAGAACACCGTTCCAACGATACCTCACCGTTGAAAAGTTCTTTGTTGTACTTGCCAAACAGTGCCTTGCAATCGGCCACAGCTTCTTCCAGCGTTTCTTCGCCTTCAATGTCGATGTCCGGGATGTTCTCAAACTCTTTTATTTTAGACAAGCTCGTACACCACCTTTGGAATTACAACGCCATGCAGCACATCACTGTCCAGCCAGTCCACCCGCACCACTCTTGCCCGCGGCTCAAACGATGCGGTTTTCTCTGTTACCTCAGCCACATATAATCCCTTTGCCACCGGAAGTGGCTTATCGACAAATATGTTTGGATTGATTCCGAGTTCTCTGTCGCCCTCTTGGCTCCCGATTGGTGTGGAATACAGTGTGCGAAGGCACTTTGCAATGTCCTGCACTTCTTTTTGTTTTTCGCTGTCACCGGACAGCTCAACCACCGTGCTGCTGAAGTCGATCATATGTACTCCTTTATGGTCAGGCTCACCTTGCACTGCATCAAAAGCCCGTGTTTTATCACCGAATCCCAGCTGTCGCTTATTTCAGTGACCCGAAACTTGTTTTGCGATACCGGTGCAAACCCGATAATCAGGTAATGAATCTCTCCGTTCTCTGACATTTCTGTCAGACGGTTCAGCATCTTGCGAGGATTCACGCCGAGTGCTGCATCCAGAAGAATATCAAAGGTGTACTCTCTCAGTTTCGGTGATAAATACTCTGCCCGTGCTTTTCCTCCCAGAACTTCATGTTCCGCCCAGTTTGCGCCGGTCGTTCCCTTGAAGTTTGACGGGGTGAGCACACGCAGGTGTCCCACGGAAAAAATCACATCGCCGAAAATTCCAACATACATTCCAAAACCTCCTTACAGGGGTGCGGATGTTTTCTTGCCAAGGTTTCCGGTGTGCGTATGCGATACCAGCGATTTGCCGGACACAACAACATCGCCACCTCCGCCCTGGATGTTCACGGTTCCAGCGGTCGCATTGATGGTCGATGCCGTCATTTTCAATTCGCCGGATGCTGCAAGCGTGATCCCCGCCGGGGATGTCACCTTGATTTCTCCGCCCTCGCTGATGGTCACGGTTGCACCGCCCACCTGGATCTCAAGACTTTTCGCCTTCAGGATTTTCTTTCCGTCCACATAGTCGGTCAGTTCTTTTGCATTTGCATCAAACTTCCGATATGCCTTTCCTCGTGAGTTGGCATAATCCTTTCGGTAGACTTTTTCTTTTCCTTCAGGCGGTTTGTTCTTTTCATTCCAGACGGTGCCCACCACAACAGCATCCTCCGGGCTTTCTCTTGGATGCAGGACAAGCACAAGATCATCAACTTCCGGTGTCTGGTACTCGCCATTGGACAGAAACGGCACCATTTCCGTAACGGTGTCGTCCCTGTCTGGGTAAGTAACTTCGCACTTTCCAGCCTCATAGTCGATAGAACTCACATTGCCGAATCTCACTTCACTGCTCATGCGAAATCCTCCTTTTCCACTTTGCTGGCCTTGACCTGTGTTTTGTAGCCGCTGGATGGAGATATGCTGTGTTCCATCTGATCAACGAAATACTTTCCGTCCATCTTTCCATAGCCAACTAGGTTAAAGCACTGCGCTGAAGCGCCGGCCGGATAGCCCAACATCGTAAAACTGATCTGGGTTGCTCCGTGGTTGGCATTCTTGATGGCCGCTATCAGGCGGGCTTTTGCGTCTGCCTCGCTGCTTACCTTTCCAGTAAGTTTAAGCTGGCGTTCGTCCGTGCCCACCTTGACGTTGATATTGATTTTTTTCTGTTTGTTGGTGTAGGTATAAAGGCCGCCCGTGTATGTTCCAGTCAGCTTTGTGTTCCACTTGAAACTTCCCGGCTCAACGCACAAGGCCATCGAATCCCCAACCGGCTGGTGTTCATACACCGTCCAAACGGGATCCTTCGCCTTGTACTTTTCCCGGTCGTACACCCAGAGCTTTGAAGTGTAGACTTTGATAACCAGTGCATAGGTGCTGCACAGATCTTGCAGAAAGGCACTATCTGTTCCGTCCTGTTCCTTTGCATCAATGCCGTGGTCGTCTCCCTCAAACTTCAGCTCCAATTTGTAACGGCCTGCAATGGTTTCAGCAATTTTCTTTACGCTGGTGTTCTTCCATGTAAAGGTCCGGTTTCTCTCGCTGAAGCTGGTGTCGTTCGGCTTTGCCACGCCGCCCATCGTCAGCGAATCAGGTGCACCGGCAAAACTAAGATCATCCAGCACGAATGCCCCGCACTCGGCACTGTAATCTCTGTAGCCGCTTCCAATGCCCCCGATATTCCAGTCCTTTACAACAATAGCCGGATAGAGCTTCACGCCCTTTTCCGGCAACCAGTCATTTTTCCATTCGGCAGCTCTGGCATTGACTGTAATGCTCACGCTGTCGCTTTTGGATTCAGCCACGTCTGTGTACTTGAAACTTTCCAGATCAGGTGCGATTTCTGCCGAAATATCGGTTTTCTCGTAGGTCAGAAGAACCGCTGCCTGCCTTCCTTTGGGTCTCGCCGCTGTCAGTACCATCATGCACCTGCCTTCCAGGGCGGAAGATCTCCGCTCTTTTCAGCCGGCAGAGCTGGTGTTGACAGCACCGTGCCGGAATCGAACCGGACGATATGGATATATCTGGGGTTGTTCTGCATCAGCCAATCGGCTTTCAGCTCGCTTCCGTACACGTTCAGGGCAATCAGATCCCAGGTGTCACCGGACTTTGTGGTGTAATCAAGTGCCATACTGCGTGCGCCTCTTTTCGCGTTCGTACCGTTCCACATACTCGCAGAACTTCTCGTAACCTTCGTCCATAATGGAACGTAGATCTTCGGCATTCATGCTGCCGTAGATGGTGAAGTTTGGTGCATAAACATATGTGTTTCCGCTGGAACTCGTATAGGTACGCTGGTAGCTGTTGCTCGATCCACCGCGCTGGTTCCCGGTGCTGCCACCAGAAGCATCTTCGCTCCCGCCGATGGACTTCAGCTCCACTTCCTGCTGGTAGTTCTGAAGGTCTGCCAGCATCGACAGATTTTGCCTTGTCAGTTCACTGTTGCCAGCCGTCGGAAAGAAATTGACATTGCTCAGATCGTAGTTGTCCGGGTTTGCAGCGTATTCCAGCTTTGCCTTTTCCGCATCTGCTCCCCGGATAAACCGGATTGCCTTCTGAGTATTTTCGTTTGCAAGAACAGACTTGGCACCAGCAATCACTTTCCCGATTCCGGTGTTCAGCAGCTGTTGGGCTTTGCCCTGGTCATCCGACACGGTAGGTGTCGGCATTGCCGCCAGAGTTTCCAGCCCATCTACTGCATAGTTGGCGATCTCCGTGATACGGCTGAACGCCACACCAGCGTCGGACCCCAGTACCAATGCCGCTGCAACAGGCTGAACCATAGTGTCAAAACTTTGAGCCACCTGGTTGTAATACTGCTGGCGACGTGCTCTGTTGAAGTCGATCAGGTTAGAATCTTCTTCTGTAAAACCACCGTCCGCGAACATCTTCGGCTTTCTGCCGGGCAACCCCAGCAGATCGCCCAGACCAACGCCCAGCAGCTTACCAGCGGTCAGCCAGGTATCAATGTTCTTTTCACGAACGCCGCGCCGGAAGCTGATAACGGCTTCCGGGCCAGCCTCACCAGCAATAGACGGTCCCTGCGTCATGCCGCCGTTGGCAAATGCCGGGACAGACACGGGTGACAGGTTGAATCCGAACGACTTACCGCCGATCACCGGAACCGGAATGCCGAACAGCGTTTCCGGTATTGTGAGCTGAATTTTGTTCAGCGCCCCAATGATGAAGTTGACCGCTTTCACGCCGATGGTTGCAACCTGCTTCAGGAAGCCGATGATGCCCAGAATCACAGGCTCTACCACAGGAAGCACCTTACCCACCAGATCCACCGCCACCTTGATGGCGTTGACCAGTGTGGTGCCTACCAGGCTTACCACCGTAGACAGCAGCGGCATGACCGCCGGAATGCCTTCATTCACGATAAAGCCGAAGATCTCAGTCAGCACCGGCTTTATGTGGTTTACTCCCAGATCTACAATCTGAGAGAACACACCGGCGAACGATTCAATCAACGGCATAACCGTCTGGATGGCAGGGGTCATAGCTCCGAACACGTCACCCAGATTTAGCCCTCCGATACTGAAGCCGGATAGCTTTTCCTGGATGCTCTGCAAGCCCTCCGGGGTGGTGAGTTGCCCGAACACCTGCTTCACGGTGTCGCCGATACCCGCTATCTTTCCGGTGAATTTGTCAAAGACGGCAAGCCCGCCTTCGCCAAATACTGTTCCGACGATGTTGCGGATGTCCTCGAAGTGATCTCCCAGCAGTGAAACCGCCGCAACGATCGTACCGATACCGGTAATAACGGGGCCGAATGTGCCAAGCAGCGACATAAAACCGCCGCCCAGTTTTGCGGCCACTGGGCCTACCGTCGTACCCAGTACGTTCAGCCCTGCGCCGCCGACATTCAAAGCTCCCTTCACCGTGCTCAAAGCGCCGCCGCCGATTTTGGATGCTGCACCCGCCACCTTGCTGCCGACACCGAGGACGGTAGAACCCACTTTGGACTGGCTGACGGTCTGCCATGCATTGGACAGCCCATTTCCAATGACCGTCTTTCCTGCACCGAGGAAATTTTTCACTCCACCGGCCATACCTCCAAGGTCAAGACCGTTCGGTCCTGCAATGCCGGAAAGAATCTGTCCCGCAACACCGCCGGTCTTGGCGATAAATCGTCCAACCGGATTGCCGCTTCCGAACCCCACCAGAGCATTTTTCAGGCCGCCCAGCGATTGCCCGACATTGGAAACATACCTACCGGAGCCGGAGTTTTTCAGCACGCCCAGCAGGCCACCGTTCGTGCTAGCTTCCAGCACATCATTTACAAAACCGGTGTTTCCTTTCTTGGTTCCGCTTCGCAGGCCCTTGAAATTTTTCAGTGTTGCCCAGATGCCGACACCAGCGCCGTCCAACGTCTGCCCAATTTTTCCAAGGCGCGTTGTTGGCTGCTGCGCTCCGGCACCGGCCATCTGAACGCCGTACTTTGCATTTTCAGCAAACATTCCAGCATTCGATTTTGCAAAAGATGCACCGCCAACCGTCCGCTGAATCAGGCTTGTGGGGGTCAGCGCTCCCAGCAGGTTTCTGACGGTGATGCCGCCGAATGTTCCGCCGGGTGCACCGCTTGGTTTTCCACCGATTGCAATGTTCCCAATGGTATTCAGCAGCGAGGATCCTGTACTATAAATCGTCGGTGCAAAGCTCATAGCTCCGAACGCCGAAACTATGGCTGCAATGGCTCCCGCCACCTCCGGCCCGTGCTCTGCGGTGTAGTCGATACCTTTCTGAATCCACGGCAATGCCGCTTGTGCCGCATTGCCAATTCCAAGCAGCGCGGAGTGCAGCATCGGCAGAATGCCGTTGACGATGTTGGACAGATCCGGCAGGCTCTCGGTGATGCCGTTTGCTATGTCGATCCACATAGCTGTCAGTTCTTTCTTTGCCGGAAGGAACTGATTGCCCACATTGATGAGCAGGCGATCCGTCGCATTACTTGCCATCTGGCTTACCGCTTTGCTGGTGTCCAGACGAACAAGCAATTCTTTCTCCATGCTGCCGCTGTATGCGCTGGTGTCGCCAGCCATAAGCAATGCATTCTGGAATGCAGGCAGATTGCCCACAATTTTTGAAACGCCCTCAATGGCCCACTGTCCAAACAGTGTCTTGATGGTCGCAGTCTGCTGGTACTTGTCCTGTTTCGAGATTGCCTCAAAGACTTTGTACAGAGTGCTTGCCGCGCCATCTTCTCCGTTCGGTCCGGTTGACTGCATATCCTTTGCAATCTGCACAGGATCAAAGCCGAGTTTGTTCCATGCGCCCACCTGTGCATCCGTTGCACTGTTGCCAAGGGTGATGTTTGTAAACACGCGGTTCAGGCTTGTTCCGGCCTTTCCCTCATTAACACCCATCGCCAGCATAGTAGCTGCCAGTGCAGAGGTCGTGTGCAGGTCAACGCCGGCTGTCTGTCCGACACCACCGGACGTATTCACCACACTTGCGATTTCCGCCGCCGTGGTAGCCATGTGACCGCCCAGGTAGTTGATGGAATCCGCAATGTCGATGATCTGGTTGTGGGTCTTGTCGAACGCAGTCTCCCACTTTGCCATATAATCGGCTGCGGATTTTGCATCAATATCCCACGCAGCAGCCAGACGGGCCGTATCGTACAAGTAGCTTTTTTCTCCGGTCTGCCGGTTATCCAGGAAGATTTGCTCATAGCTCTTGCCGGACTGTCCCAGCGATGCGGCGATTTGCGCCATCTCGTCCCGTTTGATCGGGACTTGCGTGGTCATCTTGAGGATCGCGTCCTCCATGGTGGCACGCTTCTCCGGGTCAATGCTGCCGTCATCGTTCATAATGCCGCCAACATATTTGACTGCATCTGCCGCCTGGGCTTGGTATTCCTCCGCCATAGAGGTTGTCTTTTTAATCATGACAGCGGACGCAGTTGTCAGCGTCGCCATGATTCCCAGTCCGGTTTTCCCGATTACGCCCAGAGTGTTTGCTACCGTGCTGCCCAGTGACTTGGTTCCCGTCAATGCGTTTGTCAGATCACCGGTCAGCCCCTTCGTCTGCTTTATTGCAGTTACAAGGGACGGGTCTACCTTGCCCATGATGCGGATGCTGAGGTCTAGTGCTCCATTTCCCGCCATACGTCTGCCACCTCGTTACACAGATCCACCAGCTCCCGCCGGGGCAGATGCAGCAGATCCGTCATGTTGGAATGCGTGGCAATGGATAGCTGGATAGCCGCTTTCCGAAGTCCTTTTGCCCCGCCTTTTACTCGAAAAAATCAGAGTTTACAGCATCACGCAGCTTAACCGCCTCGCACAGCGGCAGGCCGGCAAAGAAGTCCACCGGGTAGCCGGTGCCCATGCTGGCAATGATACAGCAGTACAGGTAGTTGCGATGCGTATTCACCGGTGCGAAGCCACCCGCGGCCATACGGTTTTCCGCCATGGATTCGCTCATAGTGTTCAGTTCACCCACGCCGGACAGCTCGATGCTATCAAAGGTCTTGCCCTTCAGTTCCGCCTTTTCGCTGCCCTCGTAGGTGTAGGGCGCTGCAAACTTCAGGGTGTGAGATTCCAGCTGCTTTTTCACTTCATCGGCGTTTTCGCTGTTGTCCATGCCCTTAATAACCGCCGCCTGCACTTTCTTGATCTTGCCGCGGGGCATGAGTTTGAAAAATTCCACAGGCTTGCCGGTTGCCTTAACGGCCATTTCCTGTGCAAAGGAAGTGGTCATTTCCATCGCGTACATGGCCGCCGTCTCGTTGCCGATGTTTTTCTGAATGTCGATCAAGTCCTGCACGGTCATCTTCTCCATACCGGACAGATCCAGGCTGTCGTACTCCTTGCCCTCGAACTTATAAGGTTTATCGAACTTCACGATATTGTCCATTGCTGTTTCCTTTCCAAAAGACAATCAGCCGCCCCACGCCGGGACGGCTGACTTCTTCATGTATCGGGTTTAGATAAGAGCGTTGATCTCGGCACGCATATCCTCGCCATCAACATAGTAGCGGCCTGCAAACTTGTCGATGTCGATAACGGTAGTGCCGTCAACCTCCATCAGGTAACGGGTGACTTCCAGCGTAGTGGTGCTGCCCATGGTGTCGGCGCGCTTCAGCTTGCCGGGATCCAGCTCCTTGGGACGACCACCCAGGACGACGCGCAGGCCCTTGTAGGTGTAGCCGCCGTTCTTGTTGTCGTTCTGCATAGCAGCACGCAGGGTAATCTGGATGTTCTTGTTGGGGTTCATCATCTTGGTGGCGTAGCTGTACATGGTGTTCCAGTTCAGCGTTGCCTCCATGGATTCAAACTGACCGGGCACGGGAGAATCGACTTCGCCCGCAATGCCCATGCCGGACACGGAGGTGGTCTTGTTCTTGATCTTGGGCAGGGTGATTTCATCCGCCAGACCAATGAGCAGGTCATCTTCCGTGTACGCATTGTAGTCATTGATGACCTGGGGAACCAGGTCACTGGAAATATTCAGAGCCATAGGTCATTCCTCCTGCTTACAGAGACAGAGCCGAGGTCAGTGCGCCCGCCTCATACTCCATGGTGTTGTTGATCTGCTTAAAAGGCGGGAACGGCGTGCAGAACTGATAGAAGGAGTAGTGGCCTGCAACCAGTTCAGCGGTCGTGTTGCGGTCGGGGTCTGCCTTCATGCTGTAGCTGGCGCATACCTCGGTAGAGACATAGACACTGCCCTTCATGTTCTCGCTGTCGATGATGGACTGAAGGCGCTTCTTGTTCATGGGCTTATCCAGCTTGCTCATGTTGTCCAGAACAAAGCTGGTCCAGGAGTGGTTGAAGAAGCGGCGGACACAAAGGAAAGCGTCCTTCGGGTCGGTGTTTTTCGGATAGCAGCAGGTCTCATTGCCCCACACAACAAAGTCGCCGGAGCGGATGAAGGTCGCCACGCCCTGCTCATTCAGCACATTGCCCTGCTCCTGATCCATCAGGACTTCAGTGCCATCTTCCAGGCAGGCGGAGGAAATGGGTACGCTGACATTGGACGGGCTGGCATTGGGCGTGTCGTTGTACAGGCTGTCGTTGTAGACTGCCGCAGCAGCGGCCAGAGAGCTACCGCTGTAGATGGTGCTGCCGATCTTGCCGTACAGCCACAGGCCATATGCTTCACGAGAAGTTGCGCCCTGCTTGACCTTCTGGTTTGCCACGTCGGTGTACTTGCGTGCACCGGAAGCGGAACTGTCGATGTCAACAAAGCACACTGCATCGAAAACGCCATTGATCTTGCGGCACTTTGCCTGGAGCGCTGCGCACACCATGGGATCCTTGGAGAAGCGGGGTGCCAGCAGAATGCCGGGAACCATGCCCAGCTTGGGAAACACCTGTCTTACCACTTCCAGTCCGGTCTCTGCACCGGTGGCCGCATTCACGCCGCCCACGATGTCGGCAGCGGTGATTTTGGTCGGGTCAAGAATTGAACCGGAAACGGTCAGAGCCGTTGCGCCGTCGCCTTTGCCGCCGTTGACCAGGGCGATGCTCACAGTGCCATCATCATTGAAGCTGGCCGAATAGTCCTCGTCCGCCGTGAGCACGGTCTGCTCCTTCTTCACGACCAGCTTTTTCAGCAGGATGCCGGTCTCGTCGATCTCTGCAATGCCGTCATTCACCTGAACGGTCTTGTTGGACAGTTCAGTGATGTGCTTTGCATTCGCAGGATCCAGGACGTTGACCACGACGATAGGGGAAATGCCCATCACCTGAAAACTGGCGCTCACCGCCTCACACAGGGTATACTTTGCAAAATCGTCGGAATAGCCCACTGCGGCGGCAGCTTCTTTGAAGGTATTCACCAGCAGCGGCGTGTTCACCGCTGCTTCCGGGTCATCCAGCATATTAACGGGGGCCGTACCCACAACGATCTGCAGGCCGGAGTTGACCGTTACCGGAGCGGTGACGCTGGTCGCTGCTTCGGTCTTGTTAAAGCCATGCGAAATAGCCATCTGTCATATCCTCCTTACTTCATCAGGGCAGCAGCCTTGTTGCAGAGAATATTTTCTCTGGTGCCGTCCTGTTCCAGTTTCACCCGCATTTCAGCGAGTTTGTCCAGCGGAACGATCAGTGCTTTCAGAAGCGGCACCTGTTCCACTTTTTCTTTCAGCTTGTCGGGCAGGCCGTCCACGAAAACCGTGTACTGCGGTGCGATGCCCTTGATGGTCGGGCCGCAATATGCCACGGGAACCTGCACCTGCGCTACGGTCTGTTCAGGCTGATTTTCCTGAACTTCTGCCGCTGCTTTCTTTTCAGTGCCCATATTAAATCAACGCCTCCACTTCTTCATTTTTCAGTGCGTTCGGGGTCTTGCAAATCAGATTCACAATTCCCCAGTAGTAGTGATCCATGTCATCGTCTGAAAGCTCCCACTTTCTGGGATAGCCAACCTCAAACGCTCCACCGAAAACCGGCTTGCGCTTGAAGTGCTGCATAATCGCTTCCTTGATGTTCACGGTCTCCACATACCCCTGCCGATCAATTCCACGGTCATAGCTGCAAATAACCAGCTGCATGAGAACCAGCTGCGGATCATGGTCATTATCGACCTCGCCGCTCGATTCGATTACGATGATGCATGGGTACATGGCATCGTTTGTGTCAATGTCATCATCGTTGTCCGTCTGTGTCGGCAAAAACTGCTTATAAATCTTGAGGGGCTTTTCTCCCTCCTGTCCGGTAAACTTCATGTCCCGGAACAGTTCTTCCAGCTCGTCCATCATGGCTTGCTGGCACATTTCGCTGGTATACCCGGTGATCTTTTCGGCCATATCAGATTACACCCTTTCGCTTTGCATTGGCGATCAGCTGCCGGATTCGTCGTTCGGTGTTGTCCTGAAGCATCTGCTCCACGGTCGTTTCCTGCATTTCCCACACCGTGTGGTGCATCGCAGAGCCGGAAGGGCTGGACATCGTGACCAGCTTTTCGTTCGGCTTCCAGCGTTCTTTTCCACTCTCGGTATAGTCTTTGTCAGCTGGCACGCCCAACTGGCGCTGTACCATACCGATGTGCTTCGACTTAAACTGGACCAAGAAGCCCTTGCTCCTTTCGCCGGTTCCGCTCAGACCAATCATCGGACTGCCTTTCAGAACGTGTGCCTGAAAAACAGGCGGCGCATTGCGAACAGACGGACCCATGAAGGGCTTTGTGGGGCTGGTTCTGAAATAGCCTAGGTCTGCCCGGAATGCGCCGGGGTCGTTCTTCATGATGGCAAGGATAGCCGTCGGGTGGCGGTTGGTCGCTCTCTGCCGCTGACGCAGATCTTCGATCATACGCCTGCCAGCCGCGTTGAGGTCATAACGGTTCTTAACCTCGGTCAGCATCAGCTTTCGCGTCTGTCTGGCCGTGGTGTTGACCGCCACCTTCAGCGCTGCCGGGGTCTTGTTCGACAACACGCCAAGGGCACGGGACACTTCTTCGTCATTAACGGAAACCGTCATGGTGGAAGCGTCGTAGTTGGTATGGAAGTATGCCACCTTACCTCACCCTTTCCAATTCCATCCGGTAAACTCCCGCCTTCAGGGAGCAGGACTTGATTTTGTAGTCCCGCTTCTTATCCAGTGTGATCTGCTTACCGTTCTTTGGCATCGGGCCGTAGTCTTTCTGTTTCACGAACAGCAGCAGATCGGCCTTATACATTCCCTGGTCAAAGGACTGTTTTGCTCCGCCCTCCCAGTGCGCCGCACGTTCATTTACGCCGGGGTGCTGGGTAATGCAGAGCATCTGCTTATCATCTATGTAGCGTTCTTCTGCAAACTCGTTCAGGTTGAAGAACACCGTTTCCACATCCTGCGCCACATAGTCTTTGAACGTAGGGAGTGGCTTCGGGGTGTCCGGTTCGCCGTAATTCTGGTCAACGTCCAGCATATCAGCAAACCTCAGCCACCAGCCAGGAATCTACCTTATCAGGGATCAGCAGCGGGTGGGTCTGCAGTTCCAGGAAGCGGCGGTCAGGACGGTGTTCCACATAAGAACGCAGCAAGCGGGTGGTCTCTGCAGTGTGCCACACCTTGTCATCGTCCAGATAGGTGCACAGACCGTATGCGCGCATGAAGTTTGCGTTGCTGGGGATCATCAGCACCATATTATCCGGGATCAGAGGCTTTGTCTCTCCGGTTTCCTCATCCAGATACACTTCGTCATAGCCGTAGATGTCCACGCCGGGCAGATTCAGGTGACCGTAGTAGTTCAGACCGCCTTCCAGCTCCTTGGGTGCCATAGCACCAATGTCGAACCGGCGCTTGTCCATCAGATCCAGAACATTGCTGTCGCTCATAAAGTGGTTTGCGGCCAGCTTGCCCATAATCACCATGTTTGCATTTGCAAAGCCGTTGCGGCTCACCTGCCGCTTCCATTCGCGCAGGTTGCCCATGGTATCGGCAGCAGACTTACCCCACTGCTTCGTGCCCTCCAGATTGATCTTGTTGGTGAAGCCAAAGTCGATGACTTCATCCACGCCCTTGCCCTTCACCTTCAGCTGACCGGTGGTAAGTACCTGGGCTGCCATCCACTCTTCGCGGCGAGTGGTCATGTCGTTCAGCTTGTTGTATTCCTCGGTCAGCTTTTCTGCTGCACGGTCAGCAGGGGTGCGGCCGGAGTAGATATCCTCACCGGGCAGGCGCTGCAGGAACATATCTGCGGTGGTGACAGTTGCCGGGTTGATAAGCGGCGGTGCATAGGACTTGGTCTCGTAGCCCTCGTTCTGCACGATCTCGCCACCGACCATGGGATGGACGAAAGCTGCCATCTTGCGGTTGCCCTTGACGATATCAATGTCAACGTTCTTAGTGGGGAACGTCTTAACCTTGGAGAAGAAACGATCGCGCAGGAAAGTGCAGATCGGGGGTGCGGTGCGCACAGCCTCTGCCAGATACCGCGGCTCATAAATGTTGATTTCGTTTGCCATTTTTGTTTTCTCCTATCACTTCATGAAAATGCCCAGATTGCGCAGAGGAACTTCAACGTCGTCCACGCTCACGTTATTGGGCAGCACCAGACCGTCAGCAAAGAACTCGCCGGTCAGATAGACCGGCACTTCCTTGTTTGCGTCTGCGCTGGCAGCAGTAATGCCGTACAGGCCGGTCAGGACTGCCGTGCCTGCGCTTGCCGGTGCCGCAATAGGCTTCACCTTGCCGTCTGCAATCAGCACGGGGGCGTGTGCCTCCACAGCTTCGCTTGCGGTCTTGGTTGCCTTTGCGATACCAATGTCCACGCCAGCAATGAAATACTTCGGCGCGGTGCTGAAATCTTTTCTTGCAAGATCCATGCTCATGGTTCTTTCCTCCTTACTTCACACCGTTTGCCTTGCGGATCGCGGCCAGGAAAACGTTTGCTTCCGCGTCCTTCGGATCCGGGTCAGCGGGCGGCGGATTGGTGATGTTGTTCGCGCCGGAAGTCTGGGCGTTGGCCTTTGCCTTGTCCAGATAATCCTTGCTCTGCTTCTGCTGCTTTGCTTTCATGCTGGCAATGACGGCCTTCGCAAAGGATGCGGAATCAATGGGCTTCACAAACTTCGCCTCATTCGCTTCATCCTCCGCGCCGGGCAGAGTGGCGTTTTCGATCTCCTGAATGCGGGTGCGCTCGGCATTGATAGCCTCGGTCTCGATCTTGGCTACCATATCCGGGCACGCCTTGCGGAGATCGTCCACGGTCTTGATGTCCTTAATGTCCATGTCTGTTACCTCCCCATGGGTTTTGTTCCCCGGCTGATCCGCCTGGGGTGTATTTTCAGGCTGGGCCGTGGTCTTATCCACCACCCGGCTTCTGACAAAGTTCGGTGCTTTGTTGAACGGGGTGTTCATACTGATGCTGTTGACGAACAGGATGCCGTTGCGGTTCTCCACAACAGAATCGTCCGCTTCGTCGTCCACCTCGTCCACAAAGCCCTTCTCCTTGGCTTCCGTTGCCGTCCACCAGTTCGTTTCATCCATCCACTTGGCGCATTCGTCCTCGGTCTTGCCGGACTTCTTGGCGTACAGGGTGACGATGCTGCTGCGGATGGTTTCCAGTGCTTTCAGGCAGTTGTTGAGATCCTCTGCGGTCAGGTAATCGCAGACACCCATACTGACCGGATGCACCATGTAGCTGCTGTCTGCCGCCGCCACCACCTTGTCTGCATGGCAGGCAACAATGGTTGCTGCACTGGCGCACAGGCCGTCGATGTGGGCGGTCACGGTGGCCGCGTTGCGTTCCAGCATATTGCCAATGGCCTGTGCTGCAAACACATCACCGCCACCGGAGTTGATGTACACGGTGATTTCTTTCACATCGCCCAGGGCGGCAAGGTCATCCGCAAACCGTTTCGGGGTCGCGGCATCTTCCCACCAGCTGCGCTCGGAAATATCGCCGTAAAGCAGAAGTTCCGCCTTCTGGTCATCACCGGCCAGATTGCGGAACTGCCAAAACTTATCATTTGTCATCTTCTGGTTCGTCTGGGAATTTGGTTTGCTCATTTAGCCCTACCTCCTTCATTTTTTCCATTTCGCTCTTGCGCTGCCTCATGTTTGCCCGCCAGTTTCCACCGGTCATCTGTGCAGTTTCCTGCTCATTTGTGCTGATGCCCTGCTGAACACGCAGAATCGCCGCCTCGATCTCTTTCTTGGCATCCAGATTGGTGCGTGCAGGACCGTTCCATGTGCAGCCCATGTAGGCTTTCGCCACAGCCTGGTCGTCAAAGAAGCCGGGCGCATTGATGCGCCCACGGGCTACTGCCTCGGCAAACCATTTTTCGTAGGCCGGCTGGCAGAAGTCCGCTGCAAAGCTATCCCGCAGCACACCGCAGGTGCGCCAAAACTCGTTCAGTGCGCCGCGGCTTGCGGAATAGTTGGAACTGAATTTCTTGTAAAGCACCTCACTGGGGATCTCTACGCCGGTCGCTACCTGATTGGACATGGCCGACATGAAGCCGTCAAAGGTCGTGGTCGGGTGCTTCGGGTCGAACGTATCCGTGCTCTCTCCCGGTGCAAGGTCGAACACCGCGCTCGGTGCAAGGTCGATGCCCAGTTCATCGGGCGGGGTGTTCGGGTCCTCCGCCTTATCCGCCGGTTCCTCGCCGAACGGTGCCTGACTGGTCGGGTTTTCATGCTTGATAAACAGCGTGATGGACGATGCCACGATAGCCGCCGCCAGCTCTGCTTCTGTGTATCTGCCCATCTGTTTCAGCGTGGGCAGCACCGGAGCCAGCAAGGGCACGCCGCGCCGCTGCCCGGCACGCTCCCTCTGTGTGACGCACAGAATGTTCGGCTCTCCCGTTTCGGGGTCGCGGGCTTCTACCCGCGTCCATGTCAGCGGCACCGTGCTGTCGTAAGCCAGCGGATGCCGACTTGCTATCCAGTACGCCACCACCGCGCCGTCCCGGTTCGTTTCCACGCCCTGCACGATCTGGAACACGTCATGCTTGTCTATCGTGCAGGGTGCCATTATGTCCGTGCGGTCAGGGCTGCAAATCAGATCAGCCTCGATCAGGCGCAGCCGCAGAGCATACGGCCAGTGCGGATGTTCGTCGAACTGCACCACCGCAAACACATCGCCGTTCATCAGGAAACTGGTGAACGCCAGCGTCTGCAACCGCCAGAAGTTATCCATGCCAGCAGCATCGCAAAGGGTGCTGTCCGCCCAAAGTTCAAATTCGCGGGAGATCTGCGCCTGCAATCTGTCTGCCTGTTCCTCGTTCAAGTGCAGATAGTCCGCATCCACCTGCGGGGTCGGCACAAGGCCGCTGCCCACCACGTTGGTGCGCAGGGTCTTGATGGCACCCGTTGCCAGAGGGATGCCCATATAAGCATCCCGGCTCCGTTTGCGCAGAATATCAAGATTATCTTCGATATCCTCTTTTGCGCTGCCGCCGCCAACGTGCCAGCTGCGCATAGCGCGGGAAATGCGGCTTGCTCCGTAGTTTCCGTAGCCGGTGCCGTTGTTCATGACGGACAGTGCGGCGCGTGCCATAGCGCGGCGATACCCTTTTTCAGGGCTGATTGCCGCAATGGCTTTATCCAGAATATTTGCCATGTAGTCCACCGTCCTTACACATCATGCGGCGAGAAGTGGTAGATTCGGTTTCTGCCCCGGCCTTTTTCTTCTGCTTCCGCTTCGGCTACTTTCTTTTCCCAGAAGATAATGCTCTCCCGGATCTGTTTCAAACTGGCACGGGTCAGCATCATCTGTTCGATCTGGTAGCTTTGCCCTGTCGAAACAGCAGCTTCTGCTTCCATCCACATATCAAGATGCCGCTGCGCGGCTTCTTTTGAGATGATCGGCATTGTTTAGATACCTCCTGATCTTCTTCTGCGGTACTGGCGCGGTGCGGTCTGGCGTGGTGCTTCCTCTCCGGGGATCTCCAAACCGGGGGGATTGCTGATTTCCAGCGCCGCCGTTGCGTAGTTCCGAACGTCAAACGCTTCGTTACGTTTCTGTGCCGGGTCTTTCAGCTCCCACCGCTCCACCTTGCGGCCAGACTTCCAGCGTGTGACCTTGTGCTCCGCAGTAAGCATCTTGAAATAGTTTTCGTCATACCCGGCATCCTCTGCCGCCGGGAAGTGGCAGTAGTTCGGGCCTTTGATAAGCACCTTCAACCGGGCAAGGACATGGTTCTTGCCGGTATCAACGCCCAGCGTAAACAGCTCGCCGCCTACGCGGTTGTTCTTTGTGGGGTTGCGCAGGTATGGTACGTCCATACCGCCACGGCCTTTGATGGGCCAGATGTGCCGTTCCTCGCGCTCTTTGCAGAACCGTATGACCTGATCCGGGAAGTGGCCGCCGCTGTCCATGCAGACACACCGCAGGGACAGTTCCGTGCCGTCCTTCTTTTTCCAAGTCTTTGATAGGAAATCGTCCAGATCTGCCCAGACCTGTCCACGTTTCAGGTCGCCGTAGATGCGCTGATACCGGATGCCCCAGCTTTCCTTGCCGATGCCCCAGCCCACGACTTCCGCCTCAAAGCGGTTGTCCTGCGTATCGACACCGGCTGTCAGGTACACCACGCCGTCCGGCACTTCCGCCTCGTAGAACTCTCGGCGATCCAGCAGGTTGTTTGCTTCCACCGTTTCGCCCGGTTCTTCCCACGGCAAGCCAAGGTCAGTGTTCACAAAGACCTGCATCTTCTCGTAGTCGCCGCGCTGTGCATCCAAGTCAGCAGCAATGAAGTCCTCCACGATCTTGTCCCACCCGCAGAGGGTGGAGCCGATCTTGTTCATGTGGAAGCCCCGCACAGACCGTTCCGGGTGTTCTGCGTGCCACTTTCCTTGCAGGCTGTTCTTCTTCCAGCGGTATTCGTTGTCAAGGCAGCCACACTCGGCGCAACGGTATTGCACGCCGCCTTCCGGCCACTTTTCCTTGTCGAACACCATGTTGTCCCAAACAAAGGGCTGATAAAAACCGCAGTTCGGGCAAGGCACCGTCCATTCCTCTTGGGTGGATGCGTTGAACTCGTCCAAAATGCGGCTGTTGTTTTTGTCGGTGGGGGTAGACACCAGCACCGTCTTGTAATCCCAGTAGGTCGTTTGACGCTGTTCGGCCAGCATGACCGGGTCGCCCTCTTTGCCGGCGCTGGCTTTGTAAGCGTCCACCTCGTCCGCCAGCAGCACCTTGATGGGGCGGCCGCGAAGATCGGTCGGGGCGTTTGCGCCAACGATGGTCAGCTGACCTCCGGCAAAGTTCTTTTTCATGATTGTGTTGCCAGAGTAGCGGCTCTTGTTGTCCACAAGGCCCCGGAGCACCGGAGTGTCCCGGATCATGGTAGCCAGACGGTCTTTGCTGAAACTCTCGCCCAGGTTCACCGTGGGCTGCACAATCATGATGGGGGCCGGGTAATAGCTCATGTAGTACCCGATGGTGTTCAGGATCAGCCCGTCCGTCTTGCCGGACTGGGCACACATCATGGCAACCACCTTGCGGATGTGAACATCCCCGATGGCATCCATGATCTCCCGCTGGAAGGGTGCATTGTCCGTATTCCAGCGGCCCTGCGCTGCGGATGCTTCCGCCGACAAGCGGCGGTAGTTATCTGCCCACTGACTAAGGGTCAGGTTCGGGGGCGGCTTCAGCGCACCCAGCGCCCGGCTGAACATCTGTGCAGTCTGCGGTTCCAGGTGGATCATCGCCATTGCTGCCGCCGCCTTTCTTCACACAGCTGCCGAACGGGCAGAACTGCTGGATCTCATTCAGCCGGGTTCCCCAGACACAGCCCCGGCATTTATTCTTCCTGCTCATCTTCGGGTTCCTCCCCCGCTGGTGCTGCCAGCGCAATTTCGGTGTCACTCAATTCCACAAGTGCTTCCTGCACTGCTTTTTGCAGAATGTCGTGGGCTTCCGCCGGGTCGGTCAGCTGGGCCATGGTATTTGCATACTTTGTCGGGATGGTTTCCAGCCGGTTCTTGAAATTTGCAAAGATGGTTTTCAGGGCGCGTTCCACGTCCTCGGTGCGGTGCAGGTCGCCTTGGGCTTCCTCCATCCGCATTTTCTCGATCTTGCCGCGGGTTTCCTCCCGCTCGGCACGGGCAGCAACAAGGCGGGCTTGATCGTCTTTGTTGCCGATCTTGAAGTTCAGGTATTGCCGGACGCAGACCTTCATGTCAAAGACACCGGGCCGGACTTCGGACAGCACGCCCTGATCCCGCAGGTTCCGCACCTGACGGTCAGTGATACCCAGCCATTCGCCAACGGCCTTACTCGTGTACAGCATCTTTGTCACCGTCCCCCGGTTCTCCGATCTCGCCGGTCGCCCGGATGCGCAGCAGTTCAAGCCGCTGCTGTTCGGTTTCCAGGTGCAGCTTGTCCATTTCGTTTTTCTGCATCTGGGCCGCCGCAGACAGGATGCGGCCATGAATTTTGTTCAAGGCTTCCTGCAGCTGCAAGATACGCTGTGCCGGGGTCTCCTTCTGATACATACCGATCTGCTGGTTTGCGCCGTCCCGCTTCCGCTTGCCACGTCCGCCGGGTACTCGCATATCCATGACGCTGGATGTAATCATCTGGTCAGGCGGTAAAGCCTGATACTCTTTGATCTTGTCCAGAATGTACTTTTCCCGGAGCAGCAGTACACCGATTTCGTGGGAAGTCAGCTCGGTGCTGTTCCGAGGCGCATTCTCTACGATCTGTTTTTCTTCCGGGGTGAGCTTGTCAAAGAAGATGGTCGCATAGGCTCCATCCTTCATTGCATTCTCATTCCCGACAGGTGCCCCGCCGCCGGGGTTGCCCACGGCGTTTTTGTTTCCCTGCTGTCCGCCGGGCTTCCGGGGTGCGGGCGGGCCCCACCCGTCCTTTGCCTTCCAGCGGCGGACCGTATCATATTTAAGATGGAGATCGTCCGCCAGCTGCCGAAGATTCACTTCTCCGTCCTTCTCCATCCGGGCAATGTACTCAGCGCGGGCGGCATCGCGCTCATCGCTTCGCCTTGCCATTTGGTTTTCCTCCAATAAAAAATGCCCCGTCTGGCAAATCATCCAGGCAGAGCATTCAGTTTTGCCGCCGGTCCTGCGGCATTTCTTCGGGTCGCTTACAACTTGTAAGCAACAGTGTATGAAAAAGGCCCCTCGGTTCGCCGCCGTGGGGCCTCTCTCCATAATTCCACTGTACTAAGTATAGCACCAAAACCGTCTTATAACGTCTTATCTTTTGGCGGTCGGGGCTTTCAAATGTAAACACTTTATGACATAGCCACCATTTTGCCAGCCCCGGCAAGATGGTCTATCCCGATTTTGTTGACCTCAACAAGATCACACTGGAATGATTTGTTGGCACCGGCAAAACGTGAGTTGCTTACAAATTGTAAGCGGACGCCATCCCGGTGACGTTACCGCCATGTTCGCCCCAGACTTACATTTTTTTGACTCGTACCCCCTTTTTCGGGTGTCAAAACGCGGAAGCCCTTCAAAAAATTTTGCACCTAGAAATATTTTGGGGCTTCGGAACCCGCACCGCGCCCGCCGGCGGGGGACAGTACCTTTCCGGCGGCGGGGCCGGACGGGGCGACGGCAGGCCGGGCCGGTGCCGGGCCGCCGGTTGGCGGTGCCCAGGGCAGCGGCAGGCCGTCGAGGCGGAGAAGGAAGGGGGGCAGGGGTTAGATAAGGCGGCTATAGCCTAGCTATTGGCTATACTGCAAAGGCCATATGCCGGTCAGGTAAAGAATCTGACCCCTCCGGCGGTGGGCTGCGGTGGGTGGTTTTTGGCTGTTGGTGGGGTGATCTGCTGCGGCAGGTGGGCGGCAGGGCTGGCGGGGTGCGGTGTCGGTAGGTGCTGGCGGTGGGCTGCTGGCTGCTGTGAGGTCTGGCAGGGTGTGCAGGCTGTGCAGCTTGTGGGCTGCGGGGTCATCGGTGCGGCGCTGGCGGTGCTGTTGGTGTCGGTCTGCTTCTGGCTGGTGGTGCTGGTGGGCGGGGTGATCTGCTGCGGCGGCGGGGTGCTGGTGGGGTCATCGACCGGGCCGGGCCGTCACTGATCCGCACCGATCCGGCAGGCGATCCGGTGCAGCGGGCAGGCAGCAGGGCCAGCGGCGGGAAGATGGGCAAAAGAAAAAGGCCAGGGCAGACGGCGCGGCGTGCGCTGCTGCTCTGGTCTTTTGTCTGCACTGGTGGTGCGATTCGCTGCGCCGGGTGCGTCCCGGTGCAGGAGGTGGGCGCTGTACCCGGGTATTCTGTCCACTTTACCCGGGGCGGCCGGGCTGCACCGGATCCGGGCGCAACGGTTCCGGCTGGCAACGTTCCAGCGTGGCACGGCCTGCGCTGGTGGTGCTCCATCCGGGTCAATTTTGCCGTTTGCCGGAGGGGTCAGATTCTCCACCTAACGGGAGTGAGAAGCAGGTGTAGGGCTTTAACCTAGCAGGCTAGAATCCTCCCCAGTAACCCCCTATAGTCCCCCTTCTTCCCCGGATTCCGCCGGGTCGATCTCTAACGGCTGCCCTTCCCGCTCCATTCTGGCATATACCGCCGCCAAAATATACCCTTGCAGGCTTTCCCCGTTTTCTTTTGCCGCGGCGCGGATTGCTGCGCCTTTTGCTTTTATGGGCCAAACGGTTATGCGGTCGCATTTTGCGTTGTATTTGTCGTTATTTCGTCTTTTTGTTTCCGAAACTGGCATATTATTACCCCTTGCTTATTTTTATAAATATAATATAGCACAGTTCCACCGACACCGCAACGTGCAATTTTCACAGCACCGCACCGTGTTTTTTGTGCAGACCGCCGAAAACACCGCAACGTGCTTGACAGGTGACACGTTGCGGTGCTACAATGCAGCCACAGCGAACGACACCGCAACGTGTCAAGCTGGTAACATAGCCGCCCCGGTCTTGGGCAGGAAGTGAGGTGAACAGCATGAGCATTGAATTTTTCAAACTCCCCGCCGCTTTGAAAAAAGCGATCTGGGCCGCCTACCTGGCAGAGTGGAAAAAGAAGCAGGCAGCAAAAAAGCCCGCCACCCACTAAAGCAGGTGACAGGCTTGCAAGATGAATTTTCCACAACGCATCTTGTAAGCCAGTTTACCACCGAAAGGCGGTAAAGTCAAGCGGATGCCCTGGCAGGGTCGCACCGCTCAAACAAAGCGGCCCCGCCCCATAACCCCGGCAGCCCGCCGGGGCAAACCTGAAAAAGCAAAGGAGCAAAGAACATGACACTTGCAAAGAAGATCACCACCGCCGCCGCACTGGCGGCCGCACTGCTGGCAGGCACCGCACCGAAGGCCGCGGCACAATGCCCCTACACCGTCGGCCCCCTGGGCCGCTACATCGCCCCGGCCATTGTGCAGGGCATGACCGCCACCGATGACGGCGCGGTTGAAGTCTGGTGCACCGACGCGCTGGACGGTGACGACTGGTTTTTTACCGTCGATGCAAAAACCGATCTGCGAATTTATGACCGCGTTGACCTGGTGGTTGACGCGAACGGCACCCCGGAAGATTTCAGCGATGACAAAGTGATTGACGCGCTTTACTGCCACGGCTGCACCGAAGATTGAAAGGAGCCTGCACCATGATGACACTTGAACAGATCCGCGAACGGAACCGCAAGGAGAATGCCGCAGCCCGCCGCCTTCAGGCCGCCGGGTATCGGCTGGAAGGGTGGGACCCCCGCACTGGGCAGCGGATCGCCGCACGAATCACCGGCGAGAACACCAACGCAGAGCGCCGCACGTTCTACAGCTTTCCCACCTGGCAGGATGCCGCAGCCGCGCTTCTGGGCTGAATGCCCACCGGATGCCCTGGCAGAGCCGCACCGGACAAAGCGGCTCCGCCCCACTACCCCGGCAGCCGCCGGGAGATCATCCCGAACATACACCCCAAACCGAAAGGAGCGCACCCCATGACAGCACTTGACAAGAAAATAAACCAACTGGCAGCCCGCCACCGCTGGAACGTCACCCCCGTGCATGATCGTTTTATTCCCTGCTATTCCATCGTTCCCATGGATCGGCAGGAGCGTGACCGGATCAAATCCACGCTTGACCGCTGCAAGGGTCTGAAGGTCAAGGTTGAGCAGGTGTTTAGCCCGTATGCCTGGACCTGCACCATCTACGTTTTCGATCTGGCAGAGTGGGAAGCACAGCAGGAGCGCAGCCGCCGGGAATGGTCCATTGTCAACGCCTACTCTGAAGCGTACCACTTCAACGGCCACGACAGCGCCGGCGCAAAGCTGGCAGCACAGCACAAGGCCGCAGAGATCGGAGCGCTGGACCTGTTCCGCCAGATGTACCGCACCGCATGAGCCACCGCCGGACACTCTAGCAGGGCCGCACCGCAAAGCAGCCCCGCCCCACTACCCCGGCAGCCGCCGGGAGATCACCACGAACACCAACACAACAAGCAAAGGAGCGTTTCACATGACTAACGACGAAATTATTTACAACGAAGTCAACGCGAAGTATCACACCCCCGAACAGCGCCGCGCCATCCTGGCGCTGGCCTACACCCCGGAGCAGATCGCCGCCAAGGGCAAAGAGATCCACTTCAAGGGCGTGCCCGAAGAGCAGCAGGGCGAAGAGCTGGAAAAGCTGCTGCTTGCCGGCCTGTTCCACACGTTCCAGGAGTGGAAGAAGGACGGGAAGAGCGTCAAGACCGGCGAGAAGGCCACAATCTGCACGAAGTTGTGGAAGTTTGACGACCGCCCCCGCAAGACCAGCGCCAGCATGGAGCCGGATGCACTGACCGCCGCCGCCAATGACCAGCGCCCCGACGGGAACTATTACAAAGCCCCTGCGCACCTGTTCCATATCGGGCAGGTGGAAGCAAGCCGCCCCGCCCCCGCTGGACGCTTTAAGAGCCTGGACGAGATCAAGGCATACAACCGGATGTTGGCCGACCAGCGCAAAGCCGCCAAGGCCGCCGCAGAACAGGCCGCCAGCGCCCCGGCAGAGATCCCCGCAAAGGCAGAGGCCCCCGCAAAGCCCGCCACGAAACCCGCAAAGAAGGCCAGCAAGCCCGCCGCAACGAAACCCGCCGCAAAGCCCAGTGCCCCGCAGAAGGCCGCACAGCCCGCCCCGGATGCACTCCACAAGGCAGAGCGCAAAGCCTGCGCCGCGTTCCTGGCCGTGCCCGAAACCGACCGCAAAGGGCAGGCCGCCGCGCTGGACGCATGGCGCAAGACCCGGAAGGCCGTAGAGGCCGCCAAGAGCGCCCCCGCCGCCGTGGCCGTGCTGGATGAAGCGCCGGTGAAGCAGCTGGACTTTGAGAGCATCGCCGCCGGTCTGCTGGCATGATCCACCACCACGAAACCGGAAACTTTAGCAGGGCTGCACCGGGCAAAGCAACCCCGCCCCACTTCCCACCGGCACCCCGCCGGGAGGCCACCACAAAACGAAACACGAAAGGAAGTTTTTGCAATATGAAAAGAGCATCCAGCAGCACCCCCGCCGGCCTGAACGTGAAGAAGATCACCGCCTATCTGAAAGGCCAGGCCAAGAACCGCAACGCCGTGCGGATCACCTGCCAGGGCGGCAGCGTGTACATCATCACCGGCTATGCAGCGTTCAAGCTGCCCGCCGTCCTTTACCCGGAAGTGATCCAGCCCGTGACCATGCAGGCAGCCCCCGCCGATGGTGTGACCATCGTTTCCAGCGATGACGGGTTTGTGGTCAACGATCCGTACCAGCTGACCGCCGCGCAGATGTTCCAGAAGTTCAGCGCCTGCAAAGAAGAGGTCAAGCGCACTTCTCTTTTGCAAGAAGTCGAGATGAAGGGCAAGATCTGGGGCACGTTCCGAATGTTCCGCGATGGATCCCGGCCCATCATGATAAATTCGGAGTATGACGCTTTTGTGGATCATCACGAATTTGTTTACCACGGCAGCAACAACCCGCTTTCGCCCATCCTGGCAACTGACACCGCAGACCCGAAACGCGCCGCCGTGGCCGTGCTCATTGCCCCGATGAAGGCGAACGACGAAATACAGCAGGTATGCAACCGCCTGTTTGCATGACCTGCACCGGATGCCCTGGCAGGGTCCGCACCGGATAAAGCGGCCCCGCCCCACCGCCCAGCATTCCGCCGGGCATATCACGAAACACGAAAAGAGGTTTACACGATGACCACCCCAAACGATTCCCTGGACTTCTACCCCACGCCGGACAGCCTGGCCTTTGATATGGTTTTCTCCCTGCGGGAAGTAAAATCCGGGTTCACCACCTACCCGAAACCCATCCTTGAACCGTCCGCCGGTGATGGAGCACTTGCGCGTCAGGTCCACGCTCTGGCGTTCAACGTCCACCACGACTATAAGACCGGCGAGGTTGACCGCTACGACAAGGAAAAGGCACGAAGCGCAGAGCTTGACTGCATCGAGCTTTCCAGCGACTTCCGCGCCGTGCTGAAGAAAGACGGTTTTCGGGTGGTGCATGATAACTTTCTGACCTTCCGCCCCACCACGAAATACGCCGCAATCGTCATGAATCCGCCTTTTTCAGAGGGTGCGCGGCACCTGCTCAAAGCGCTGGACATCATGCAGGACGGCGGCAAAATCCGCTGTCTGCTCAACGCCGAAACCCTGCGCAACCCCTGCACCAACGAACGGAAAGAGCTGGCCGCAAAGCTGGAAGAGCTGCACGCCACGGTGAAATATATCCCGGATGCGTTCAAGAACGCCCGCCGCGCCGCCCGCGTGGAGGTGGCGCTTGTGTCGGTGGACATTCCCGACCGGGAGCCGGTGAGCCGGATCCGCCTGGATCTGAAAAACGAAACCGCAGAGCGCTTGAAAGAAAACCCGGAGTTTGCCGCCCTGGTATCTTCCGACCCCATCACGGCAGCCATTGAGCGGTACAACGCCGCCGCAGAGGGTGTGCGCCGGATCTATGAAGAGTACAACGGAATCAAGTCGTTGTTTTCCTCCGCCGGCGCTGGTAAGAAAGAAAACCCCGTGATGGCTTTCACGAAATCTTATAACGACGCTATCCGGGAACTGCGCGGGATGTACTGGAAACAGCTGTTTGAAATGCCGCAGCTGTTCGATGCGATGACCTACGAAATGCAGCAGGATTATCAGAAGCGAATCAAAGAGCTTGAAGGCTACGACTTCAGCGCGTACAACATTCTGACCGTCCGGGAAGAAATTTCACGAAATCTTCTTTCCAGCATCGACCACGAAATTATAAAGCTGTTCGACGACTGGACGAACCTGCATTATAACGACGAGTACAGCAAGAACGTGCATTATTACAACGGCTGGTGCACGAACTCCGCGTACAAGATCAACCGCAAGGTCATTTTCCGCTGCAACGCCTTTGATACATACGATGGGCGTTTCTGCCCCCGGTACAACGCAACAGGCCATGTTGCCCAGATCGAGCGTGTATTGCACTTCCTGGACACGAACGGCAAGCCCTACAATGGGGACGAACTCCGCGCCGTGCTGGATGCCGCCGAAAAGAGCGGCCATACCCAGAAGATCCAGCTGCACTATTTCACCGCCACGTTTTACAAGAAAGGCACCTGCCACATCGAGTTTACGAACACGGACGTTTTGAAGTCCTTCAACCTCTACGCCGGACAGCGCAAAGGCTGGCTGCCGCCAACCTACGGCAAAAAGAGCTATCACGATATGGCCGCCGCAGACCGCCGGGTGGTTGACAGCTACGAGGGAGAAGCCAGCTACACCGACACCCTCACCCGGCACCTGATCCCCACGCAGAGCACGTTTTTACAGCTCAACGCCTGACACGAAACCCGCTAGGCCGACAGCCTCACCGCTGCCGCTGGTGCAAGCCCAGCCGCCCCAGACCGGGGCGGGCGCTCATGGGTAACAGCCCATCCGGCAGGCCGCCGGGAGTATCAGCACGAAATACAGAACGAAAAGGAGTAACAACCATGAAGAACCAGAACACCACCGCCCAGATCGCCTACATCGTCACCGCCGACTACTACACCAACGGCAAGCCCACCACCTGCAAGATCACCGTGCAGCCGGTCAACTTTGACCCCGCCCGCCTGATCGACTGGTCCGACCGGATCAGCAAGACCCACATCCGCGAAGTCGAGAACTTCACCACGCCGGAGGAAGCCGCAAAGCGGATGACGGAGATCATCGAAGCCGCCGCAGAACACGCTGCCCAGATCCAGCGCCCGGAATCGGTGACAGAACGTCACCACTTGACCGTGCCCCGCCTCGCCGATCTGGCAGCTCTGCCCGCCGTCCACGCCTGAACACGGACCCGGAAGCCCCGGCAGGGTCACACCGGTCAAAGCGGCCCCGCCCCATCTTCCCGACATTTATGCCGGGAGCATCACGAAACAGAAAGGAGGTGTTTTCATGGTTCGATGTTGGATATACTCCGCCGGGCGGGATCAATGCCAATGCTACAACGTGGATGACGAAAACTTGGCCGATCTGGCAGCACAGGCGCAATTCCTAGAGGACTTCCGTGCCCAGCGTGCAGCAAAACCGGCTTTATACCGGCAGCTGCTTAATATGCTGGTTCCCGCAGCCGATGCTATGCCCATGCGCAACTATACCGGCCTGCCGTTCTGACAGCCAGCCCTGGCAGCCCGCCGGGGTTATTCTTGCATCCCGTCACGAAATCTTGTTCTAATTTATTGCTTTTATTTGCGTTTTGCTCTATCATGACAGTAACGAAACACGAAAAGGAGGTTTCCCGTTATGACTATGATTCCCGCCTTCGGCCCCTGGACAGAGCATCCCGCAGACACTGACGAAGAAAAGCGCCTTGCCAGCGCCCAGCAGAGCAAGACCAGCCCGCTTTCCGTGGACAAGGAACACGAAACCGGGGTTTTCTATGGATCTGGCAAAGAGCCGTACCAGACCACCCTTGCAAGCTGCACCTGCAACGACTTTGTGCGCCGGAAAAAGCCCTGCAAGCACATTTTCCGGCTGGCTATGGAGCTTGGTATCATTGATGCGGCCTATAAGACGGGCCGCAGCACCGGCGAACGAAACGAGGCGCAGATCAGCTTTGCAGACAGTGTTGCTCTGGTGGAGCAGCTCTCTGATGCGGCACAGAACGCAATCAAAGATATGCTGTATTACACCAGTGAGCGCATTGAGACCCGCCAGAAGCCCGTAACCTGTCACGAACTGGATCTTGTGCCGGAACTGCGCACCTCGCCGCTCCTGCACGAAAATCCTTACCCGCTGGAAGAAGTGCTGAACGACCTGCCAAAGCCCTTTGTTGTGCAGCTGCTGGATCTGGTGCACCGGGAAGGCAAGCCAAAACGAAACGCAGCTAAAACCGTAATGGCTGCATGGCTGGCGCAGAACGCGCCCATGCTGGCAAAAGAGATGCCGCCTTGTGCATCCTTCTCTTTCGTGGAGGTGTTCGACAAAGCCCAGCGTGACGTTTACAAGTACCTGCACCGCAAGTACGACACGGAAACGGACTGGTACACCGGCGCAGAGCATCCCGCCGGGGCTGTTCCTGCGGCAGACGGTTCTACTTACTACTTCCCAGAGGACAGAGTTACCGATGCCCTCACGAAACGCGGTTTCAATCGCTGCCTGAACGGTTACATCCCGGAGTAAAGAATCTTACTTCACGAAATCTTACTTTTTGACCACGAAATTTGCAATTTATCTGCAAAAATCAGGTCTTAGCCACGAAAAGCAGCTTTTTAACCACGAAATTCAACTTTCCAGCTTCAAAAAGTTCAATTCAATCACGAAAACCCGCTTTTTTGATACATTTTCTCTCACGAAATGAGGTTTTGCATGGAATACGAAGAATTTTTCGCGCCGTGGCGTTTGGTTGCTGCCTTTGCAGACGGCTCCCGTTTGCTGTTCGATGGTCTGACGGAAGAACAGGCCAGAGAAGCAATGGAAGCCGCCCAGGAAGAGCACGGCGACATTGGTTACTGGAACCGGGTCACGGATCAGAACTATGAGGACGGCAGGTATTACAAGACCGTCCCGCCACCGCCCTGCATCAACATCGTGGACTACGACGGCTACACCGGTCCGCTGGACGAAAACGGTCTGCCGGTAGGTCTGGCTGAACAGATCGCCCAGGCAAGCGCAGAGGAAGGCCGGAATCCCAACGAGGCGCAGATCATCATCAAGCGCAACGCTCCGCCGGATGACCCGCCGCACGAAAAGTAAATCACGAAATCCAAAAAGCCCGCCGGGTCGATGACCTGACGGGCTTAAAGTGTTGAAAGGACTTTGTATGCAGAACAGACAGCAGGTTAGAATAAGTACCAAAAATCTTGCTGGAGGTAAAATTGAATATACCGTTCAAGCCAGCAAAGATTCCGCGCTTCGTGTTATATCCTCGGAAAAATTGTCTATGGAATCACTTGGCTACATCGTGCAGCAGCATTTGCGAAAGAATCACCGTGGACGATTTCCGAAACGTATGAATGAAACCATCGAGATTCCATCATTCCGTTTCATCGAATGACCGCATAACAGCGTCCATTGTCGCTTCTGCCATTTCTTTGTTCTTGAATCGAATAACATCCGACCCCAGTGCAAACATAGACACGTTCCCGTTTTCGTCTTTCAGAACTACCGGGCAGGAATCCCATTTTCGGCGTTCCTCTTTGCTCAATTTCCTGGCTGCTCTTTCTTTGATGGTTTTCTCGATGCGTTTTTTCAATTCAATTTTGATTCCCATTTTTCAAGACCTCCGTAATCCTCAGCACATCTTTTGCGAAACGCAGCGTTTTCGTAAGATCTTCTGCGTTTTTGAAACGGACTACGTTTCCTGCGTTTGAAATCAGTTCAACGCCACCATCCGGTGCCATCCTCACGAACCGGCACAGTTCGCCCTCTTCCCGTGCGGTCCGCCGCTCTTTGGTTTCTTCGATAAAGCAGGTTCTGAGCGCGTTCTCTGCGTCACAGTATACGCTCCTGTCACTCCGCACCAGCCTATACATCCTTCCGGGCAGCACCCGAACCTTGTTTTTATGCTTCTTTCCCATAACTTTGTCCTCCTTTGCGCGAAACCCGGTAGGCCAACTGCCCGCCGGGTTATTTCTATGCCTGTTTTCAGATTTTTGGGGTAGTCGTGTTTGTTTTTCTGCGACCATCGGACACGATTTTGCGGAAGCGCCTGCACATGAAGTTCCGCAGGCAGCCTTGCCTATAAGAGAATGTCACCCTCCGCCCAGGCATCCGCTCGGCGCTGTTCCTCGCGCGTGTTTAACGCACGCGATAATAAAGCGGCGCACTCCGGGAGCCGTTCCAGGTTCCTTCCCAGCTGCGCAAGAGCGACGTTTCGCAGGTACTTCAAGTGCTGCACACTGTATGGAACTTTCTGCTGTACTTCGTGCCATTTTTTGTGGCTGATGTAGAACTCCGTTAAAATCATATTGTGGCCACTGTCCATCCGGTTCATTTGTCCTCGGATAATGTTCTGATCTTCCAGCAACACAGCCCGCTGCCGTTCCAGCTGACGCAGTTGGTCTCCAATGCCCAGTTCATCCATCCGGCAGGCCATCGCCGCCGTGCTGTCCCCAGGCGTTCCACCACGGGGCATTCCATCGGTGCCCATTCCCCGCATAGGGTCCACTTCATCGCTCAGTGCGGTACACTGACGGCGGATGATCTCTATCCGCTGCGGGATGTCCGCATAATATTTCAAGATTGCCTCCGCCTCGTGTACTTTCACTGCTCAGTCCTCCCAAAAAATCAAAAATCTTTCTTGAAAAGGGGTTCTCCGAAAACGGGTTCTTCACCCTTGACGCGCTCCACCATGGCACCCACGCCGTAAATGTCCTCAATGACCCGGCGCAGACGATCATAGGCAACTTCTTCTCCGCCATCGTCCACCCAGCCGAGGAACTGCTGGTAATTTTTCTTGATTTCTTCCTTCACGGCCTCGATCTGTTCAGGGGTGTACTCCATTTCTTCCAGCGATTCCACAAAGAAACGAACGATCATCTTTGCAGCGTCCCGGCGTTCAGCCAGAACACGCAGCTTTTTTTCAGAGCCTACCAGACCACCCACCGGAAGCCAAAATTCTTCCGGCATCATGTGGGCAGTGCGCGCTTCCAGTCGCTTTTTTGCTTCCGGTGCACCATACTTGTCATGATCCAGAATGTACCGGGATGCAGCATTGTTCATTTTCAGGGTCAGAAGCGTAGATTCTTTCTCGCCCCAGTCCCAGAGATCATGCGCCGCAGCAACAGCGCAGTACGAAACGACCTGCCCGATTGCTTCACGGTTCAGCACGGTGCGGTGCTTCGACTTGCTGATGTTGATCTGCTGGTTCACCGCGTTCTGGATGCTCTGCCGGTAAAATGCCGGCATCCTCGCTCTGCTTTTGCCCATAATTGTTCCTTTCCCGCCTGTTCAGCCAGGCGCTTCCACTCTTTCGTTTCTGCTTTCGTGTCCGGTGTAATGATTTCAACAAATCCCCATCCTTGCGGTTTGGCTATGAGGTCGATAAAAAGCCTACGGCGATAGATATAATCCCGCTGTGCTTTCCGGGTAAACTTCGACTTGATCTCGACCACATCCACCCGTCCGTCTGCATAGGTGAGCTTATAGTCTGCCGTGTAATGCGCCGCCGGGAGTTTCACTGCACAGTATTCTTCCTCTTGCAGCAGCGTCCACTTCGGGTGCGGTTCTGCTGACACGATCTTGCCGGACTGAATGCCGGGCAAGATTGTGCCGATGTAATACACATACTCTCCGTAGGAATCAAAAGTTTTGTTCAACCGCCCAGCAGCGCTTGCGGCCTCCGCCATTGGCTGCGTATGGGTACACTTTCCCCGTTGTCTGGCTGCTATTTGAGCCTCCGCCTGCGCACGGTAGCGCGGCGGCAGATCGTCCAGTTCCAGTCTGGCGCTCATGGCTGGTTCCTCCTGTTCTTCCGCCGTGTGTCCGGCTTCTTTTTCAGTTTCACGATCAGGTGCTTGGTGTTATTGCCGGTGATATGCTGCTCACACTCACGCAGGGTATAACCGGGGTATTTTTTCTCCCAATATTCACGATCATCCGGCAAAGCAAACGCTTCGTCAAAGCGCTTGCGGCTCCATCTGGTGTCGTTCGGGCGCGGGGTTTTCGGCTTTTGCAGCCCTTGGCTCTGTCGCCAGCGCCGGATACGGGCGCGGGCTTTCGTCATGTAGGTTGTCAGGCGTTCAAAGCTGGAACAGGTCAGGTCGATAGGTTCAACTTTCACAAGCCCCATTGGCCGCCCGGTGCTGTCCCGCCACAAGTCCTTGATCTCCTGCCATGTCAGATTGCCTTGCAGGATCGCATGATGATGGTGTCTGCCGGTAACTTTCCCGTCCTCGTCCACCACGCTGTACTCTGCAACCTGCATCCACTTGGATGCTTCTCGACCCATCTTTTTGCAGAAGCGCTTCAAGCGGCGGGTAAAATTCGTCCAGTCCCGGTCTACTTGGTCAAAATCTCCGGGTGCTGGCTGGTGGCCGTGGTCGTATGTAAACGTGACCGCCCAGTCACTTTCCCCGAAATTCGTATAGGCCAGCTGGCAGAAATACCGTCTCGCTATCATGTCGTTATACTTCTGCTGCGCAATGGAGGTTGCCAGCTCTCTTTTGCGGCGGGTGGATGCGGTATGCTCTTTGTCCGTTGTTTCAAAGAGATCCACTTCTGCATAATCGGACGTTCCAAGAATGTGTCTCTGCTCCCGAATGTACCATGCCCGCACCGTTCACTTCCTCCTTCCGCAAAGTTCTACTGGGATTTTCTTTTCTGTGGACCAAACACACACGGCTTCGCAGGACAAGGGGGACACAACGCCGGGCAGGTCTTTCTAAGTTTCCCATTCCGTCAAGCCATACAGACCCGCCCTCGTTTTCTCCCCCTTGACCCCCGCTTTCCCCGGCTTGTGTTCTTCTGTGGTCGCTAGATTAAGTTACACATACAAGCCCCTTGCCGCCTCGTCAGGGCGGCAATTTAACGACGGGCTTGCTTAATTCTTGATTAGAGCTTGATTAGTTTACTTCGTAGTCACCGATGCTGTTTTCTTCCGTTCTGACTTCCCAGCACTCGCAGGTGTCCTCCGGGTCAGTGAAGTCGGCACGGTTCGGAGAATTGCCGTTGAAGCATACCCAGGTGTAGCCCTCATGCCAGCGGCAGGTGCAGCAGGTTCTTTCAGGTTCCATCATCCTGTGTTCCTTTCGTCACGGTTCTAGTAGTGTGTGGCAAATCGGACAGGCGTGCGGTTCCCAATCTGTCCTGTACCCGCATACCGGGCACTCATACCAGCCGTATGGAAACACACCGGTAGCGTCATAGAATTCACGCTGCCATTTAAGTGGTTTCGGCAGTGAGGTACCGATCGCTTTCGCAAATTGGGCGGCCCGCATAGCAGTTGCAATGGCATCCCTTGCAGGTTTCAAAGAATCGTGTTCTTCCTTTTTCTGGGAGTTATCTGTCTTATCCTCCATGTCGACCACCTTCATAAAAACGATTCATCGTTTCGCGGTACACTTTGTAGCACTCCGGGCACAGATCTCCGATTCCATGGATGTTTCTCATTTCAAGCGCCCAACCATCCAATGCTTTCTGGTCAAACACACCATCGTCGAACCGTTCCGCGAACACCTGCTTTCTGCACCGGTTGCAGATAAACATTGCTCCGTTCTGTCTCATGGTACTGTCTCCAACTTTCCAACTTCAAAATCTTCAAGGTTCGGGTGCAACTTCTTCCTCTCGATCCCGAACTTTGCCCTTGCTCAGTGCCAGAGGACCACGTTTGACGAATGGGCCAGATATGTTGTTCCGTTAATTTTGACCTGTAACTGGTCGCCTTCATAATCGTTCCAGCTATCCACCTTGCCCTCAATTACGGTTCCATCCGGCATTTTAATCTGTGCCTGCGAATATTCGTAGGTCAAATCAATTACCTGCTTGTTGCATCCCGTCATCAGCAAAACGCTTGCCGCCGCAGATGCTCCCACCATAAAAATCTTTCTCATTTCTTTGCCTCCTGCTTTTCATTGAGTTTTACTACCGGCTGCGGCTGGTCGCTGCGGTTCAGCGGCTTATCAAAGCACACATTCCATGGATCGCCCTCCGGCTTGTCATGCCATGCCAGGGCGTGGCGAATGGCAAGCCATACCTGTTCTGCCCGGTACGGCACCTTCATTACGTCTGAGGTCGGGGCCGGGAGAACGTATCTGCTGTACAGCCGTTCCATTTCTAGCAGCATGGTATTTCTGCGGTCTATCGCAACATTAAAAGCGTTTTTACGCTGTTCCTCGCTCTGAAACGCATTGCTTTCCGCGTCCGAGTAGAATTTTGCAAAGCACAAGTCTTCTGCCAGATCCCAGAACTGTCCCATGTGCAGCCGCAGATACCACTCGCAGGCAGTCTGCACAGCCTCCGCCACTGGGCGGCTCATGGTCAGCGTAATGGTCTCGATTTCGGTAGGTGCGTCATTCTCCTTCGCCATAGTGCGGCTCCTTTGCCCCCGGCCAGTGACGGCGCTGGCTGCGCTCAAACTTCCGGGCCATCGCTGCTGTCTGAATAGCTTCCACGGCCAGAGCAACAGCCCGGTCATATACACCCTTCGTGGAAATCTGCGGATTGTTGGAGTAAACATTCATCCACATTGCATTGAGTTCCTGACGCAGACCGTTCATTTCCTGCACAGCTTCCACGACTTCTTCTTGGATGATTCCCGCGCCCTCATGCGGCCCTGCAAACATCCGAAACTTCTTGTTTGCAGCGGCCAGCTCAATTTTGACCAGCCGCTTCACGTCATTTTTCACTGCATCCATGGTCAACCCTCCGTCCGGCTCTTGATCTCAGCCAGCAGATCATCCAGCGGAACATTTGCAAGAGAAAACCCGGCCTCGCCTTCGTCCTCAACAGAGACCAAGAGTGCAGAGGAAAAGCACAAAACGGGGCGAACACCGTAGGTGCCGTTGTAGCTCCAGTCGTCGTTGGAACCATCAGACTTGACGTACCAGACGTAGACGCTGTAGTAGGTGTTCGGAGAGCTGTTCGGCGTACCGTAAGGAGTTGCCAGCCACCACGGCACATCTGCCTTCGGAATCAGCCGCCAATACTTGCCATACTGGCGCAGGGTCAGCAAGCCAATCCGGTACTCGACAGTTCCATATTCAGTCTGGCCGGTCGTATCCTGCAGATCAATCTTGAACGGGATGAAAATATCCAGCGGCGTGCCTTTCTCGGTAAACTCTGCCAAACGGTTGCCCAGATACGACATGATCTCGCTCCGGCGCAGATCATTGGGGCATTCCGGGTCGTCTCCCTCACGGAACGGCATTTTCGTCCAAATGTCCTTTGCCAGTACAAGGCAGCCGTGTTCGTCCGCATCCAGCTTCACAAACTCCTTGCCCAGCGCTCTGAAGATGCCGCCATTTTTCACATCACCCAAGGTTACACTTTTCAAAATCTTGCTCATCGTTATTCCTCCACTAAAACCACATTGGCCCAGCTGGTCTCGTATGTTTTCCCGTCAATCGTGACTTTCACGATACGATCATTGTGTGCAAACGAACTTACCTCGTCCGCCCGTCCTTTGTCCAGTAAAGTGCCGTCCGGCAGGTAAACATATACCGTCTTGACCGGTTTTTCACCGCTTGCTATGCCCTTGACTGCTTCACACCCAGTCAGTGTTACGCACAGCGCGGCAGTGCAGGTGGACAAAGCCAGCAGTTCCAAAGTCTTACGCATCGTTTTTGTCCTCCTGTTCGCTCAAGTCCTCCACATCGGCAACATCCCTAGTCTTTTTCACCATGTCGGCAAGCTCACGCAGTCCAGACTTTGCCAGAGGTTCCAGCTTTACAGGAAGCACCGCGCCGCGCACCACCATTCCGTCCTTGATAACATAGTAGCGTCCGCCGCTCGCCATCTTCCTGGCGCAGTATTTGAAATATCCGCTCTTGCGGATTTCATCTACTACTGGCATGATCTGCTTCGCATCCACAAAACCGACCGTTCCCGAAACAGGCTCGATCATTGGAACCAGTTCACACCCGCAGTACCGGATGCCGATTCTTCCGGTCACGCAGTCCATTTCTCCGTCTGCCGTGTCGTCCAAATCCATCCCTTCGATGTGATGGAGATCATCCGGGCAGTCATTATCAAACTCGATGTCTGCCCATTCCTTTTTGCTGATGCCCAGGAGGGTTGCCAACTCACTTTCATTTTGTGCCTTCGGAAATCCGGTCAGCGGGAAGATTGCCGTTTTGGTTCCAATGTACAAATCATAGGTTCTGCAATCGTCATAGAACACTTTGTAGAGTTTACAGTACCCATCTGCCTTAATGAGCTTTGCGATTGCTGCCAGCTTCATTTGCTTCTCCTTTCAATTTCGATAGCCTGAACTTCAAACTTTTCGTACTCCGGGTAATGATTCTCGGCCTGCTCTTTGGCTTTTTCAACAGCCTGTTCAGCACTGGCCGCATCCAGCCGGTACGGCAGCCAACCCGGCCACCCACCAGCACCGGTCGCTTTCAGCAAAATGTAATACCTCTGCATCGGTGCATTCTCCTTTCAGTTTTGGGCAATCCCGGAGTTGAACCGGGCCGGGCCTGTTCCCATGCTCACGAAAAAGGCCGCCGCAGCGGGCGGCCTGTGTCAGGAGTTGTGCGATCTTATTTTCAAAATTTTCTTTGCTTCCTCTGCGTGGAGAAGAACACTGTCCCGGCAGGTCATGCCCGGCTCTTGTAGCTCATAGAGCTTGCACTCTTTCGTGCAGCCTTTACTGCCTTTTCGGGTCTGTTCATTACACGTTATAAACCGTGCCGAGAGGATCCGTGTCAGTGTTTCATTGTCCATCATGCCACCAGATACAGCCAAAGGAATTTAATCAGTGCGGCAGGCACAAAGAAAATCAGTGCCGCCCACAGTGCCACAGCTGCCAAAACCATCAGAACACCCAGTGTTTTCACAAATCCGTCCATTGCTTTTTCTCCTTTTAAGTTCAATTCTTGCCCAAGCTGCAAGGTCTTTCCAGTTTTCAGATTCCCGGTGACATGGAGTATCGCTGGCGCGTTTATCAACTGCTTCTGCAAGTTTTTCAACGCACAAGTCAGGCAACTCCTCAATGTGTGATTCAAAAAACATAGCCATGACATCCAACGGGGCACCCGCAGCAGCAATAGCCAAAACTTCTGCGTCATTTTTCTTGTCTCCGTGCGTTTGGAGCTTGCCCCACATCACTTCGCTGCCTCCTGGATGATCCAGACCCGGTGCGTTCCATAGCCTTGCCAGCTCAGTGCATCTTCGTGGCTTCCAGAAACGGCTATGTCCAAGTGTTTTCCCTGGATTCCCGCTCCTTTGTCCTGAACGATCCGCACTCCTATGTCCTCGATATAGAGGATGGTTCCAAACGGGAACACATCCGGGTCAGCCGCCACCGTCACGTCAGCTTCTACCGGTGCACCGCTGGCTGTGATCCCGGTTCCTGTGCCGCAGATATGCTCCCGCTTTTCGGTACAGTAGGCCGTGCAGAGGAAATCGCCAGCATCCTCAACCAGCAATTTTCCATCCAGTCGGTCCCGTGCTTTCAGAGAATCCCGCAAGGTATCGGCGTACTCTGCAATCTCTTTCGACACGCCCTCCCAGTCCTCATACCGGGACTTGTAAATATCCCGCTGGCATTCCAGGTCATCAATCCGGTGATAAAGCACGTTGACCTGTATACCTGCAATCATGACCGCCACCAGAGCGATTTTTCCCACATCAATTTTCATATTCTTTCCTTTCCGGGAAGTGTTTTTTCGTAACTGCAATCGGAAATTCTTCAATCTCCGATGCCCACCGAGCGGTCCCGATGCCGTATGTAGTTTCCCATACCAGTGGGAATCCGCCAATCCCGTCAAACAGGCTTCCCAGCTTTGCGCCATCGCCCATGTATGACTTCATTTTTTGGGCAATCCAGAACCACTGCGGCAGTGCAATGGAATTTCCAAGTGCTTTGTACCGTGGACTGTCTGCCAGCTTATGCTTTTTCCCTTTGGTGTCCGTCCATTCTCCAATGTCCGTCCATCCGTCTGGGTAGCCTTGCAGGCGTTCACATTCTGTTGGTGTCAGTCTGCGGACTATCCACCGAATTTTCGTTTCCGTTAGAACAGACTGCTGATTTTGCCCCGCTTTCTCTCTCGCCGACAGCGCTGGAAATGTTCCGTTCTCGCTATATATCCGCCGAGCCTGATTATCCCACGGCGTTAAACAATCTTTCGGCTCTGTCACAATCGCTGTATAGTCCACGGCCCTACTTTCATGATTTCCCGTAATAGTTGGAACCGTCTTTCCGTTCCCATTACCTCTTGCGTCATATACCTCCACAACAGCAGATGGTGTATGTGCACTGGCTGCCAGAGGATGGCACGGGTCGCCCCAGCACGGACGGCTCCCGTTCTGTGGGCTTGTTATCTGTGTTGTGTCAAACGGCATCGCGTCAAGAATTCTGCATCTGACCAGCATATCGTTGTAAGCATCTTGTCCGTTGTAGCTTCCAGCGTGAGCGCCGGGCGAAAGAGTACCTGTTTTTTCCTGAATCGGCATCGGCTGAACTATAGCAAGTCCGCCCTGATTCTTTGTTTGGTTTGCGTCAGAGCAGTCCAGTGTTTTGCTCACATTTGTTTCATTGAACCCGCTGTATGGATTTGCCGATTTCATGCTGTTGCTTGATAACGGATTTATGGAATATGCAACTGCGTGACGGTCAATTGTGTTCAGCGTATATCCCACTTCTTCTTTTGCGCCCAAGCCGTTCGCCCCTGCCGTATCGGCGCGGTCGACGATGTTTCCCGCAATGCAATAGCACACGCCATGTTCATGCCGCGCCTGTAGAGTAAAGGCCGGGTCTCCATTCTTTCCAAGCCCAAGACCTGTTTTTTCTCCCATCGAGATGTGCCTTGTAGCAATTTGTGTGTTTATTGGTATCACTTCCCCAGCTTGCACTAGCTGGAAGAGCGTCTGGTCTTGGAGTGTCGATAGCGTCCCGACTTTTTCTGTTTGCACAAGTGCGCCCTTTCCGCCGCCTGCGCATCCTGAACGGATTTTAAGAGTGTACGCAGCTGCTTCTCCGCTTTCTCTCTTATCCGTTCTTTTCTCTCGGCTAGAGCGGCTAACTTCTCCCGTCTTATCCGCTTCTGCTCTTCCGCAATCAGCATCTCCATCGCCTTTGCAGCTGCACCCGGTTCCCACCACTCCATCATTTCCAGCAGGGCGGTTTGTAGCAAGTCCTGCAATTCCTTTCCACGCCGGGATGCGCGAATCATAATGCCCAGGCACGCTTTCGCGCTCAAATAGTATTTCTCCGGCACGTCCACCTGCAAAATCCACGACAAGAGCGATACGTTTTCTTCTCTGGGGCACTCCCCAATATTGAGCGTCGAGCTGTCGCCAAGCCAGAGACCATCCGTTTCCGGCGATTGCTCCGGCTTTGCTCCATCTGCCCCCCCCTCGGAGGTCCAGGAACAGCAGCGTCCGCTTGTCCAATGCGGGCAAGTTCTTCCAGCACGGCACGGAAATCTCTTCCTCCGTTTGAACTGAATGCTCCGGGTACGTTTTCCCAAATAGCGAAAGTTGGATACAGTCCATTTGTGCTTGACCTCATTTCCTTTATGACCCGAACCGCCTCCATGAACAGTCCAGATCGTTCTCCTGCAAGTCCCGCCCTGCGCCCGGCAATGGACAAATCTTGACAGGGGCTTCCGAATGTGATGCAATCCACCGGCTCCACTTTATCGCCGTGGATCTTCGTTATGTCGCCCAGATGAATCATATTGACCTCTTTTCTTTTTGCACGGACGGCCAGCATCGAACTGGCTCACCTGTTCATGGGGGATTATCAGAAGCAGGTGCATCCTCTATGCGTCCGCATATCAAACCCGCCCGGCAAAGAGAGCACTGGGCGGGGCGGCTGCGGCAACAGCCTACCGCTTTTGTCCTGAGCGGATTGAACAGGGCATTTCTGCGCTCATGCTGCGGCGCACCCATTCCCGTCGGCTCCATGCGGGTGCGTCTTTCGCGGAAATGGCAGCCCGGTCTTTCACCGGGCTTGAACGGAAAGGAGGACGCTGCTGTACAGCACCATTCCGCTATGCCGGGCAACTGGTTTCAAAGTTTCCCGGCTTTCATGGAAAACAACCAAGGCGCAGACGGGGTCTGACCCCGTTCGCAGCACTTCCGCCTATAAGAAGTGCTCTGCGCCATATAAAAAGCAGCCCCGCTTCTGCGGTGCAGGGCTGCTTATCTTACTCCAGAGAAGAACTATGCTTTGTATCAGCAGCATTGTTTCTCTCGTAGTGCTTGCACTCCACGTTGTAACCGCTGCATGGCGCGCACCGGACATCGGTTATTTTGAACGTGTGTTTGCACTGTTCCACGTCATTCTTCTTTGCGCCCCTGTGCGGGGCAATTCTAATATGTACGCTCCTTGCCAAACTCTTGACCTTCCTTGCTTTATGTAGGTAGCTGCACCGCCCAAGCGGGGAAGGGTTGCGGCGTTTGTCCTGCACTACTTCCCAGCGCTCTGGGATGTTGAGGTTTCTTCTTTCCCGCAATGGCCTACCTGTGTAAAACTCTGCAACGAATGTTTCAAACTCATTTTCCAGCATTTCGATAAGTGCTTTTTCTTCGTCCGACAAAGGTCCCGGTACTTCCTCGATATCCGGTATACTTGCTGATAGTTCCATTCTCTTGCCGTTCGGAAGGTCCATGTAGGCAGTGCACCCGTTCACTCTCCTACCTCCATGATGTGCGTTGCGATCATGTCAGCCATGTGCAGGCACAGGACTTCCGGGTATCTGTCGTATGCCTTGCTAAGAGTGTCCCAGTCCCGTTCTCCGGTATAGGCACCCATGTGCCACCGGATTGCCAGGACTTCCTTTTCCGTCAGGTGGATCCAGTGCTGAATGTTGATTACGGACGCTTCACCATGCCCCAGCAAATCCGTATCTCTATACTGATAGCTTCCATCCGGTTTCTGGATGTAATTTCCGGCTTTGCAAACATCGTGGAGCAGGGCTGCAGTCAGGACTGCATTCTTATCGCACCTCGCAAACTGCGGCATATTCTCGCACAGTTCCAGCGCAGCCCTCGCTACGTTGAGCGAGTGCAGCAGCAGGCCACCGGGGACGTTCAGGTGATGCTTTGCGCTGGCGGGCGAGTTGTAGAAGTCCGTTTCTTCCAGGACGATCATCAATGCCATGCCGCCCGGTCTGCCTTCAATGGCCTTCGTCAGCAGCCGCTTGTACTCTTCTTTCAGGAGTTTCTTGTCCATGATCGTTCCCCCTTACGCCTTCTGCGCGGCATCCTGGGCGGCATCGGTAACTACGCTCTTGTCGGTGGCCGTGGTGTTGTCTGCCTCCTTGTTTTTCCACGCCTCTTCCAGCGCCAGCGGGAGAGCAAACGTAACTTCTGCCAGCCACCGCTTTGCATCATCCCAGCTGTCCGTGCCCAGTGCAATGGTCTGCGCCATCACGCCGATTGCCAGATTCTGCAGGGTAGTGGTTTCGCCGTTCAGGCACATATCCACATGATCCTCGTTATTCAGTACCACTTCGATCTTTGCCTTGTAATCTTCTCCCATGTTGTTTGTCCTTTCTGTATTGCGTGAATATTCGGTCAATGGTGGTACATTCCGGTGTTAGCACCGGACGGAAGGGAATGCACCCCCTCCTGCACTGGCTGTACCATATCAAAAGAGCGGCGTCGGACAAATGATACCGCTCCTCCTGCCCATGCGGACCGCTCTGCCGTGTTCTTTCTGCCCCCAGCAGGTAAGGCCCCGGCCTTGCGGTAGCCGGGCGGCTTCCCCTCGTAGTTCAGCCGCATGGTGGGCGGGTAGGTCTGCCCATGCCTTTCCGGTTCTGTCAGTCCCAGTCCCTGACTTCGTTGTTCCAGTCGTAAGCCTTGTTTACCAGCGTGTCCAGCAGCACCGGCACCGCCCATGCAACGGCAACAAGATCCGGGTCGTAATTGATTTTGAAGATCCAGCAAACGCCCCAGATCAAGGTTGAGAAAATTCCGTACAGCACGCCGAACACCAGCAGGCTTTCGCCCAGGTGCAACGCATCGCGGCGGAATCGCCGCCAGTTGAACGCCTTATTGAAGCTGTTGATTCTCCGGTGTAGTTTTTCAAGTATCACTTTCTCAAATCCTCCCACTTTTCATTTAGCCTTTCTCGCAGCTCTTGCGCCTGCTCTGCATTGTAGTGCGCCACCGCTTTCCAGTTTCGCATCTCGTTGTAAACGTCCATGAACTCCTTGTCAGATTCTTTGCGTAGTGGTTCACCACGCCCCACAGAATCACAAGGCCGGTCGCAACATCTGTAATGGCCCGAACCACCGGGTCAGGATTTCCGATGTGATACATCCAGATTGCCAGTTCAAGCATCCGTCTCACCCGCCGGGCGGTCAGCCCAATACCTGAGCTGCTGCTTCTTGTTGTACAAGCGCTGCTGTCCCAGCGCTGCGCTGTACCCAGCACGGCCATTGGCGTCCATCTTACCGGTGTCGCCGCGCTTCAGTTCCTTGTAGATGGTCGAATAGTTGAACTGCATCGCCCTTGCGATCCCCGCCACACTCTGCCCGGCATTGTACCGGGCTTCCAGCGTCTTGCGGTCATCTTGGGTCATGTGCTTTGCCATGTCCTGCTTTTTCCTCGCTTTCCCTAAAAATGCGCAAAAAAATAACGCAAGAGAAGTCGCTAAGATTTCTCTTGCGTTTTCTCTTGCGTTTATTTTACAAATTCAGCTTTTGTTGTTTTTCCCGCAAAACAGATTTCTTTTTCTTCGCGCGTATGTTATACTAAAGAACTGTACCACACATTATTTTAAGCAAAAAAGAAAAGGCAAAACAACAACTATGAATGCAAACGACATCTGGCTGATCGCGGGCCTTGGCAACCCGGAAGCAAAATACGAGGGCACCCGCCACAACGCGGGCTTTGCCGCGCTGGACTCTCTGGCGGGCAAATGGGGCATCAGCGTCAGCAAAACCAAGTTTCAGGGCCTGTGGGGCCAGGGCGAGGTGGACGGCCACAAGGTGGTGCTGCTGAAACCCCTGACCTACATGAACCTCTCCGGCGATTCCATCGCCCCACTGGCGGGCTTTTTCAAGATCCCCGCCGACCACGTCATCGTCCTGTGCGACGATATCACCCAGGCCCCCGGCAAGCTGCGCATCCGGCCCTCCGGCTCGGCAGGCGGGCACAACGGCCTGAAGAGTATCATTGCCCGGCTGGGCGGGGAGAACTTCCCCCGCATCCGCATCGGCGTGGGTGCCAAGCCCCGCCCGGACTATGACCTTGCCGACTGGGTGCTGGGCAAGGTCCCGCCGGAGGACGCAAAGGCCATGGCCGACCGCTACCCCGACCTTGAAGCCGCTGCAAAGCTTATCATGGACGGTAAGCTGGGACTGGCACAGAGCAAGTATAACGGGTGAGGGAGAACCCCCCAGTCGCCTGCGGCGACAGCCCCCGCTAATAGGGGGGCCCTTGGCATTGCGTAAAGTTTTACGGTTTTGCCAAGGCCGCCCCTAGTAGGGGCGGTGGCATTGCGAAGCAATGACGGTGGGGTTTAGCTTTCCAAAAGTGTTTGCTTCGAGAGGAGGTCTACGATGTACGAAGCGCTGCTGAAAAGCACAGCGGAATATCAGAAGATCGCGGAGAGCCTGCACACCCCGGGCCCGGCGGCGCTGTTCGGCCTGCCGCCTGCGGGCCGTGCCCTGCTGTACGCCGCCCTGCAAAAGGACCTTGACCGGGTGCTGTGCATCGTGACCCCCGGCGAGGCCGAGGCCACCCACTTTGCAGACGACCTCAAGGCGCTGGGCCTGACCGCGGCGGTGTTCCCGCCCCGTGACTTCATGCTGCGGCCAGTGGAGGGCGCGGGCCGCGAGTACGAGTACCGCCGCCTGTCGGTGCTGGGCGCGCTGGCGGGCGGGCGGCTGAACGCCGTCTGCGTGCCCGCCGAGGCGCTGCTGCAATACACGGTGCCCCGGGATGAGTTCCTGCGGAACACCCTCACCCTCAAGCCCGGCATGGTCTACAACCGGGAAGCGCTGGTGGCGCGGCTCTTTGCCGCCGGGTACGTCCGGCGCAGTCAGGTGGACGGCCCGGGCCAGTTCAGCGTGCGCGGCGATATCGTGGATATCTACGCGCCGGACATGCATCAGCCTGCCCGGGTGGAGTACTGGGATGATGAGATCGATTCGCTGGCCTCCTTCGACCTGCTGACCCAGCGCCGGGACGGCAGTCTGGAAAAGATCTACCTTTCCCCCGCCCGCGAGGTGCTGTTCGGCAACACCGCCGAGACGGCCGAGGCTCTGCGCGGAGCCATCAAAAAGGCCCGGGGCAAAAAACGCACCGCCATGGAAAAGGCCACAGAGGCCGACCTTGCTCAGCTGGATTCCGGCCTGATGCCTGAAGCCATGGACAAGTATTACGGCATCCGCTACCCGCAGCCCGCCACCCTGCTGGACCATCTGGACAGCCCCATCTTCGTGCTGGACGAGGTGGGCGGCATCCGGGATGCCCAGAAGGCCACCGAGTACCGCCGGGGCGAGGAGCTGACCGGCCTGCTGGAGGAGGGCGTGCTCTGCCCGGGGCTGGACGTGCTCTACCAGACCATGGACGACCTTGCCATTGCGGCCCAGAAACAGAGCACCCTGCTGTGTGAGAACTTCCTGCGGGGGATGAACGAGTTCAAGCTGAAGGACCTCATCAACGTGGAGGCCTTTGCGGCCCCCAACTGGGGCGGCGACCTGGCCTCTCTGCGGGAGGATCTTGACCCGCTGATCGCCCAGGGCTATGCCGTTACCCTCTTCTCCGGCACCCCCAAGGGTGCCGCCGCCCTGACCCGGGACCTGACGGACAAGGGCTACTCCGTGAGCATGAGCCGGGACGTGCGCCCGGCCAAGGGCATCGTGCAGGTGCTGCCCGGCCACCTGACCGCAGGCTGCACCTTCCCCTTTGCCCACGCGGCGGTCATCTCCTCCCGGCGGCACGGGCTGGATGAAGAAGCCGCCGCCGAGAACAAAAAGCGCAAAAAGAACAAAAACGCCCTGTCCAGCCTTTCGGACATCAAGCCCGGGGACTATGTGGTGCACCAGAGCCACGGCATCGGCATGTACGCGGGCATCCAGCGTCTGGAAGTGCAGGGTGCCATCAAGGATTACCTGAAGATCCAGTATTCCGGCTCCGATGTGCTCTATGTGCCGGTGACCCAGCTGGACCTGCTCAGCCGCTACACCGCCCCCGGCGACGAGGAAAAGGTGAAGCTGGCCAAGCTGGGCGGTGCCGAATGGCAGCGCACCCGCGCCAAGGTGAAAAAGGCCACCGAAGAGATGGCCCAGGAACTCATTGAGCTGTACGCCCGGCGCAGGCAGGCCCAGGGATACGCCTTCCCGCCCGATGGCGACTGGCAGAATGATTTTGAGACCCGCTTTGAGTACGATGAGACCGACGACCAGCTCCACGCCACCGCCGAGATCAAGCAGGACATGGAAAAGCCCTACCCGATGGACCGCCTGCTCTGCGGCGACGTGGGCGTGGGCAAGACCGAAGTTGCCCTGCGCGCGGCCTTCAAGTGCGTGATGGGCGGCAAGCAGTGCGCCCTTCTGGCCCCCACCACCCTGCTGGCCTGGCAGCACTACAACACCATCCTCTCCCGGATGGAGGCCTTCCCGGTGAAGATCGGGATGCTCTCCCGCTTCCGTACCGCGAAACAGCAAAAGGAGACCCTGCGGGGCCTGCAGTCCGGCAGCGTGGACATCGTGGTGGGCACCCACCGCCTGCTCTCCAAGGATGTGCGCTTCCACGACCTGGGCCTTGTCATCATCGATGAGGAGCAGCGGTTCGGCGTGAAACACAAGGAGAAGCTGAAGGAAAACTTCATCGGCGTGGATATGCTGACCCTCTCGGCCACGCCCATCCCCCGCACCCTGAACATGGCCATGAGCGGCATCCGCGACCTGTCCACCATCGAGCAGCCGCCCATTGAGCGCCAGCCCGTGGAAACCTTTGTGCTGGAGTACAACGATGTCATCCTTGCCGAAGCCATGAAGAAGGAGCTGGCCCGGGGCGGTCAGGTGTACTACCTGCACAACCGGGTGGACAACATCGAGTCCACCGCCGCCCATGTCAGCCAGCTGGTGCCCGGTGCCCGGGTGGGCATTGCCCACGGCAAGATGACCGAGGAGGAGCTGAACCCGGTCTGGCAGCATCTGCTCAACGGCGAGATCGACATTCTGGTCTGCACCACCCTGATCGAAACGGGCATCGATGTGCGCAACTGCAACACCCTCATCATTGAGGATGCCGACCGGATGGGCCTTGCCCAGCTGTACCAGATCCGGGGCCGGGTGGGCCGCTCCGGCCGCAAGGCCTACGCCTACTTCACCTTCCGGCGGGACAAGACCCTGACCGACATCGCCCAGAAGAGGCTTTCCGCCATCCGGGAGTTCACGGCCTTCGGCTCCGGCTTCCGCATCGCCATGCGCGATCTCCAGATCCGCGGCGCGGGCAGTCTGCTGGGCCACAGCCAGCACGGCCACATGGAGGCCGTGGGCTACGACCTCTATGTAAAAATGCTGGGGCAGGCCATCGCCCGGGCCAAGGGCGAGCCTGTGCAGCGCGACAAGAGCGAGTGCCTGATCGACCTGCGGGTGGATGCCTACATCCCCGAAACGTACATTGCCGACGGGCCGGGCCGCATTGAAGCCTACAAGCGGATCGCCGCCATCCAGACCCCCGAGGATGCCGCCGATGTGCTGGACGAGCTCATCGACCGGTACGGCGACCCGCCGCCCTCGGTCAGCGATCTGGTCAATGTCTCGCTGGCGCGGGTGCAGGCCACCGCCGTGGGCGTGTACGAGGTGACCCAGAAGAAGGACACTCTGGTGCTGCAGGTGGAGCAGCTGGACCTCCGGATGATCCAGGGCCTGCTGGTGGCCTTCAACGGCCGCGTTGTCACCGGGGCCGGCGCAAAACCCTACCTCTCCGTCACCCTGCAAAAAGAGGAAAAGCCGCTGGAATTGCTGCAGAGCATCCTCCGGGCGATGCAGGATATTTTGAAAGATTAACGGCCTCACCCTCTCAGTCAAAGCCAATAGGCTTTGCCAGCTCCCCCAAAGGGGGAGCCTCTGGCGGCTCCCCAAGACCTTGCGGGGAATTGCCAAAGCCTCTCCCCTTGGGAGAGGTGGCAGCGCGCTTGCGCTGACGGAGAGGGCGGGCGATCTGAACGACAGGAGCATAACGATGAAAAAGAAACTGATCGCACTTCTTGCCGCCGTGGCAATGGTATTTTCCCTTGCCGCCTGCGGCTCCACCCCGGATTCGGTGGGCACCATCGGCACGGTGGACATCACCTCGGGCCTGTATCTGCTGGCCCAGTACGACGCTTACCAGAAGGCCGCCGATCTGGCCGCCTCGGAGCAGGATGCCACCGATGTGAAGGCCTTCCTGAAGCAGACCATCACCGTGGATGCCGACAGCGGCGAGACCGCCACCGTCAGCGACTATGTGAGCCAGAAAACCATGGAGAACCTTGAGACCTACGCCGCCATCGAGACCCGCTTTGAGGAGCTGGGCGGCCAGCTGACCGCAGAAGAGGAAGCACAGGCCGACAGCTACGCCTCCCAGCTGATGGAGCAGTACGGCGACACCTACAAGGCCAACGGCATCGGCCTGAACACCGTCCAGCGGTTTGAGCGCATCCTCATCAAGAGCACCGACCTGCTGGAACTGGTCTACGGCGTGGACGGCGAGACCCCGGTGTCGGATGCCGACCTGACCAGCCATCTGGAGAACAACATGTACGAGCTGGCCTATTACACCATCCCGCTCTACAACACCAGCACCTATGCCTCTGCCGATGACGACCAGATTACCCAGATGCTGGCCCTGACCCAGGCTGCCGTGGACCAGACCAATGCCTACGCTGCTTCCTTGACCGGCCTGAGCGATTCCGATTTCAGCAGCGCCCTGCTGGGCTACTTCTCCAGCGTGGTCACCTCCGCCCTGCCGGAGGTCTACGCCGTGCTGGGCTCCACCTATTCCTCCGATTCCAATGCACCTTCTCTGGAGCTCATCGGGGACAGCACCGTGACCTCTGCCTTTACCGCAGAGGGTTCCGCCGACACCATCCGGGGCCTGTCCATCGGGCAGGCAGCGGCTGTGAAGTACAACAGCTACGCCCTGATGGCCGCCCTGCGGCTCGACCCGCTGAGCCTGAAGGCGCTGGACGACCTGCGCGGACAGGTGCTCAACGATATGAAGGGGGAGGAGCTCTCCGAGGCGCTGACCGCCTACGGTGCTTCTCTGGAGCACAACCTGAACAGCTCCGCCATGAACAGGATGCCCGCTTCCAAGATCGTGAACAGCAGCACCAACTAAGTTTTTATTTCTATGCAAAAAGGCTGTTGCCTAAACTCCTTCCGTCATCGCTGACGCGATGCCACCTTCCTCTGAGAGGGAGGCTTTCACAGTTCACCGTTACGCCAAGGCTCCCTCCGAAAGGGAGCTGGCACGGCGAAGCCGTGACTGAGGGAGTTACAGGGTAACAGCCTTCTTTTTTTATTCTACGATCTTCTCAAACGCCGCTTCCAGCGCCTGGTTCACGGCACGCACAGCGGCGGGGTCGGGCTTGATGGCGGCGCGGTCGTAGGTAAACAGGCCGTTCACCTCGTCTTCCACATCGCTCACCTGGGTGTACACCAGGGCCGAGAGCCCCTTTTTCAGCTGGGGGAGCACCGTTTCCAATTGCAGCTTTTTCCAGCGGGCGGTCAGCTCGGCCCGGCTCTTTGCCGTGCCGTAGCCGTACGCCCTGCGGGGCGGCTCATGGCCGGGCATGGGCCAGGCAATGCCGCCGTATTCACTCAGGGCCACCACCCGGCTCCGGGGCCTGACCCGGAGCGGGTAGAAATAGTTGTGCAGGGAATCCACATCTCCCCCGCCCTGATCGTACCAGCCGCTGGCCTCGTCCACAAGGCGGGTATCGTCCAGCCTGCGGACGGCCTCCACGGCCCCGGCGGCATCGAACTGCCCCCACCCCTCATTGAAGGGCACCCAGCAGCCCACACAGGGGTGGCACTGCAGGGTCTTTACCGTGGCTTCCAGCTCCCGGGCATATTCTTCCCTGCCCGCTTCCGTTTCGCGGCCCAGCAGGCCCCAAAGGGGCCTTGCGTCGGGCAGGCGGCGGAGCAGCGGTTGGAACACGTTGGTCAGGCAGGTCACGAACCAGAGCTTGTAGGGCCCGCCGCCATTCACCATGTCCTGCCAGACGATGAGGCCCAGCTTATCGCAGTGGTAATACCAGCGCTGCGGCTCGATCTTGGCGTGCTTGCGCAGAAGGTTGAAGCCCAGCTCTTTTATGGTCTGCAGTTCCCGCACCACTGCCCCATCGCTGGGCGGGGTGTACAGACCCTCGGGCCAGTAGCCCTGATCCAGCAGGCCGTTGAGTAGGATGGGTTTGCCGTTCAGGCAGAAGCGCATGATCCCGTGGGCATCCGGCGCACAGCTCCACTTGCGCAGGGCAAAGTAGCTGTGGACGGTGTCGCGCTGCTCCTCTTCTCCCTGTGTGGTGCCCACGGTCAGGTCGTACAAAAACGGCGTATCCGGGCTCCACGGGAAGAAATGCTCCTCCGGGATGTGCAGGGTCACCGCGCCGTCCCGGTCGGCCTCGTCGCTGCCCCAGTCCTCGGCAATGGTCACGCCCCCGGCCCGCACCACGGCCCACAGGTTCGCCGCCCCGCCGGGCAGGGAAGTATGGGCTTTCACGGTCACGGTGCGGGCATCATAATCCGGGGTGACGGTCAGCTCCGTGATGTAGTTTTCCGGCACACGCTCCAGCCAGACAGTCTGCCAGATGCCGCTCTGGGCCGGGTAGAACATCCCGCCGGGCCGGAGGGTCTGCTTGCCACGGGCCTGCACGCCGGTGCCGGTGGGGTCCTGCACCGCCACCCAGAGCCGGTCATGGCCGGCAGGATTCAGCGCATCGGTGATATCCAGCGCAAAGGGCCAATAGCCGCCCCGGTGGCCCCCCACCAGATGGCCGTTGACCTGCACGGCGCAGGCATAGTCCACGGCCCCAAAGTGGAGCAGCACCCGCCCGCCGGTGCCCGCCGGGGGCACAAAGCTCCGGTGGTAGTGGAGCCACGCCCCGGGCTGCAGGGTGCGCCCCACGCCGGAAGCTTTCGTCTCCGGGGAGTAGGGCACCAGAATGTCGCCGTCCCACTTTGCGGGCAGTCCCGCAGAGCCGGTGATGGCGTACTGCCACAGGCCGTTCAGGTTCTCGTAGCTGTCCCGCCGCAGGGCCGGGCGGGGGTATTCGGGCAGAGGATGATGCTGCATACTGTCACCGCCTTTTCTGCTCCCATTGTAGCACAGGCCAACCGCCTTGTATAGGCGCAAAAAGCCCCCGCCGCCGGGGTTCCGGGGCAGGGGCTTTGATACAGTGCTTATGCCAGTTTTGCTTCCAGCCGGGTGCGGATGGCCTGGATGAATTCCTCGCTGTTCACCTGGGTGGGGGTAATGCCCTCCGCCAGGCCGCAGAGGTCTTTGGTCATAATGCCGTCGTTGAGGGTCTGCAGGCTGGCGGCCTCCAGCGCCTCGCCAAACCGGACCAGCGCGGGCAGGCTGTCCAGCTCGCCGCGCTTTTTCAGGGCACCGCTCCAGGCAAAGATGGTGGCCATGGGGTTGGTGGAGGTGGCCTCGCCCTTGAGGTACTTGTAGTAGTGGCGGGTCACGGTGCCGTGGGCGGCCTCATACTCATAGTTGCCGTCCGGGCTGACCAGAACGCTGGTCATCATGGCCAGCGAGCCAAAGGCAGTGGAGACCATATCGCTCATCACATCGCCATCGTAGTTCTTGCAGGCCCAGACAAAGCCGCCCTCGCTGCGGATGACACGGGCCACGATGTCATCGATCAGGCTGTAGAAATAGGTGATGCCTGCGGCCTCGAACTTTTCCCGGTACTCGGCATCGTACACCTCCTGGAAGATATCCTTGAAGGTGTGGTCATACTTCTTGGAGATGGTGTCCTTGGCACCGAACCAGAGATCCTGTTTGCTTTCCAGCGCGTAGTTGAAGCAGCTGCGGGCAAAGCTGTAGATGGAGGTGTCCTTGTTGTACTGGCCCTGCAGGACACCGGCACACTCGAAGTTGTAGACCGTGGCGGCCTGCCGGGAGCCGTCGTCGCCGGTGTAGATCAGCTCCGCCCTGCCGGGGCCGGGGATGCGGAACTCGGTGCACTTGTACACGTCGCCGTAGGCATGGCGGGCAATGGTGATGGGCTTTGTCCAGTTCCTGACCACCGGTTTGATGCTGTCGACCATGATCGGCGCGCGGAACACGGTGCCGTCCAGCACGGCGCGGATGGTGCCGTTGGGGCTCTTCCACATCTGGTGCAGGTGGTATTCCTCCACGCGCTGGGCGTTGGGGGTGATGGTGGCACACTTGACCGCCACGCCATACTTTTTGTTGGCGAGGGCGGCATCCAGGGTCACCTGATCCTGAGTGGCATCCCGGTTGGGCAGGCCCAGATCGTAGTACTCGGTCTTCAGATCCACAAAGGGCAGGATAAGCTCCTCCTTGATGATCTTCCAGAGCACACGGGTCATCTCATCGCCATCCATCTCCACCAGCGGCGTGGTCATCTTGATCTTTTCCATAACAGTTTCCCTTTCCTCTGTTTCAAAAAATACTGTGACCCCCGGCGGCACTGCCAGATGCTCTGCCGGGAGGTTCGGCTTTATTGATACGCGGCCGCCAGCTTTTCCAGCGCGGGCAGGCTGCGCTTTACCTTTTCGGTGTCGATGCAGTAGGCAAGGCGGACATAGCCCGTTACGCCAAAGGTATCGCTGGGCACCAGCAGCAGGTCAAATTCCCGGGCCCTGCGGCAGAAGGCGTTGGCATCCTCTTCCAGTGCCTTGGGGAAGAGATAGAAAGTGCCGCCGGGCCGCTCCACCTCAAAGCCCAGCGCTTTCAGCTTGTTGTAAAGCAGATTCATATTGGTCTCGTAGACGCTCAGGTCGCTGGTCACATCCAGGCAGCGGCTCACGGCGCGCTGGATGATGCTGGGCGGGCAGTTGTGGCCGGTAAAGCGGGAGATCTGGGCCATCATATCCACCAGCACCTCCTCGCCCTCACAGCCGGGGCGCACGGCCACATAGCCCAGGCGCTCGCCGGGCAGGCTCAGGCTCTTGGAGAAGGAAAAGCAGGTCAGGGTGTGGGGGTAGAACGCCGCCGGGTAGGGCACGGCCCTGCCATCAAAGGCGATATCCCGGTAGGGCTCGTCGCTGACAAGGAAGATGTTGTGGCCGTAGGCCCGGCTCTTCTCGGTCAGGATCTCCGCCAGCCGGGTCAGGGTGTCGGCAGAGTAGACCACACCGGTGGGGTTATTGGGGGTGTTGATGAGGACGCAGGTGACCTTCTCGGTCAGCATCTGCTCAAAGGCCTCCAGATTGGGCTGGAAAGCCGGGGCCTGGGGCGGCACCACCCTGAGATGGGCACCGGTGCCCTCCACATAGGGGCCGTACTCCGGGAAGTAGGGGGCAAAGGTCAGCACCTCGTCCCCGGGCCGGGTCACGGCGCGCAGGGCGTGGGCAATGGCACCCGCCGCGCCCGTGGTGGGAAAGATATCCTTCTGCGCATAGGGCAGGCCAAAGATCCTGTTCAGGTGGGCTGCCACGGCGGTGCGGAACTCCGGGTCGCCCTGGCTGGGGCAGTAGCCATGCAGGGCCACCGGGTCCTCCTGTGCCAGCAGCTCCTGCATGGCGGCGGTGAACCGCTCCGGGCAGGGCACGCTGGGGTTGCCCAGCGAGTAATCAAACACGTTCTCATAGCCGATCTGGGCCGCGCGCTGCTTGCCGTACATAAAGGTCTCGCGGATGACGCTCTTGTGGGCCAGCATCCCGCGGTAAGTCTCGTTCAGCATAAGTTCCTCCCCCTCTGAAACACAAATTTATTTTTCGTGGGCAGCAGACGCATAGCTCTGCTCTACTTTCACCACACAGCTGTATTTCGGGTCCTGCTCATGGACGAACTGGCACATGGCGGCCAGCATCTCGTCCTTGTTCCCGGTATAGCCCGCCGGGAACTCCAGATCGAACAGGACATTCGTATGGGTATCACCCGGCACGATGCGCAGGTCGTGGATCGAAAGGCAGGGGTCGAGCTGGCGGGCCTTTTCCATCAGGCGGGTGCGCAGCACACCCACCGCCGCATCGGTGGTGACGATGGGGTCATAGTGGATGGTCACCTGCAGGCCGTCCCGCTTTATAAAATCGTTCTCGATGTTGTCGATGACATCGTGGGCCTTGAGCGGGTCGGTCTCTGCCGGGAACTCGATGTGGAGGGATGCGAACTGATGCCCCGGGCCGTAATCGTGCACCATGAGGTCGTGCATCCCCAGCACACCGGGGTAGCCCATGACCGTCTGCTCAATGTGCTCCACCAGCTCCGGGCTGGGGCTCTCGCCCAGCAGGGGGCTCAGGGTGTCCATGACCAGCCCCCAGCCCGACCAGAGGATGAAGGCTGCCACGGCCACGCCCATGATGCCGTCCAGCCGCGCCCAGCCCGTCAGGCTGCAGACCACGGTGGAGACCAGCACCGCGCCGGTGGTCAGCACATCGTTGCGGCTGTCGGCGGCGGTGGCCATCAGGGTCTCGGAGCCGATGGTGCGGCCGATGGTGCGGTTGAAGCCGCTCATCCAGAGCTTGACGAGGATGGATGCGGCCAGCACACCCACGCTCAGCCAGCTGAACACCACGGGGGTGGGGTGGAACGCCTTGACCACCGACTCCTTGAGCAGGGAAAAGCCGATGCCCAGGATGGTCACGCTGACCACCAGACCGGCCAGATATTCATAGCGGGCGTGACCGTAGGGATGCTCGGCATCCGGGGCCTTGGCGGCCAGCCGGAAGCCGATGAGGCTGACCACGTTGGACGAAGCGTCCGAGAGGTTGTTCAAAGCATCCGCCATGATGGCGATGGAGCCGAACAGGGTGCCTGCCAGCAGCTTGCCCAGGCAGAGCAGCAGGTTGCAGGCCATGCCCACACCGCTGGCAAGGTTGCCGTAGGCCGTGCGGGTGGCGGGGTCCTGGGGATCATTGGGATGCCGGATGAACCGGCGGATCAGGAATTGCGTCATATCTATCTTTCATCTCCAGAAGTGCGTTCAAAAAATACGACTTAGGTATAGTATAGCACCCAGCTTTACCGTTGTGAAGCGTTCACCCATGAAACTGCGGCTTGTCAAGCGGCAGTTTTGTGAATTTGCTTCTTGTTGCAATCAAAAAAGAGCTGCCGCGCGCCCCTTTGCCAACACTTTGGTTGGCACAGAGCGCCGCAGCAGCCCCTTTTACAGTTCCGTCAGGGGAACTCAGACATTCTTGGCAGAGGGCTTGCTCAGATCCACACCGCGGATGATCTTGCGCACGGGCAGGATGCTCTTGGCGTTCATGGACAGCTCGTCCACGCCCATCCGCAGGAAGGTCTCGGTGAGGGCGGTATCCGCGCCCAGCTCACCGCAGATGCCCACCCAGATGCCGTGGCGGTGGCCCGCCTCAATGGTCATCCGGATGGCCTTCAGCACAGCGGGGTGGTGGGGATCAAAGAAGGGCTCCAGCTTGGCGTTCTGGCGGTCCAGCGCGCAGGTGTACTGGGTCAGGTCGTTGGTGCCGATGGAGAAGAAATCGCACTCCTGGGCCAGATCGTCCGCCACCAGAACTGCGGCGGGGGTCTCGATCATGGTACCCACCTCGATCTTGTCGCTGAACTTCTTGCCCTCGGCGGTCAGCTCTGCCTTGCACTCCTCCAGCACGGCCTTGGCATCCTGCAGCTCCCGCAGACTGGTGATCATGGGGAACATAATGCTCATGTTGCCGTAGGCAGAAGCGCGCAGCAGGGCCCGCAGCTGGGTCTTAAAGAAATCCCTGCGGGTCAGGCAGATGCGGATGGCGCGGTAGCCCAGCGCGGGGTTGTCCTCGTGGTCGAGCTTCATGTAGTCCACGGTCTTGTCCGCGCCGATATCACAGGTGCGCACGACCACCTTTTTGGGAGCCAGGCTCTCCAGCACCTGCTTGTAGGCCTCGAACTGGTATTCCTCGGTGGGGTAATCCGTGCAGTTCAGGTAAACGAATTCGGTGCGGAACAGGCCCACGCCGCCCGCGTCGTTCTGCTGGACCGCGCCCACATCGCTCATGCCGCCGATGTTGGCAAAGACCTGCACGGTCTTGCCGTCCAGCGTGGTGTTGGGCTTGCCCTTGAGCTCGGCCAGCAGGGCCAGCTTCTTCTGGTCCTCCTGCTGGCGCTTTTTCAGGCTCTCCAGCAGATCGGGGGTGGGGTCCACATATACGCAGGCGTTGTAGCCGTCCACCACAGCCATCTTGCCGTCCCAATCTTCCTGGATCTCCTTGCACTGGATCAGGGCAGGGATGTTCATGCTGCGGGCCAGAATGGCGGTGTGGCTGTTGGAGCTGCCCTCCCGGGTGATGAAGCCCAGCAGCAGGCTCTTGTCCATCCGCACCGTCTCCGAGGGTGCCAGATCCTCTGCCACCAGAATGCTGGGCTCCGTGCCCTGCAGGGTGGCATTGTCCACGCCCTGCAGGATGTCCAGCATGGCCTGGGCAATGTCGATGACATCGGCGCTGCGGGCCTGTAAATAGGGGTCGTCCATGGCGGCAAACACGGCGGCCTGGTTGTCGCCCGCTTTCTTGACGGCATACTCCGCACACATGTGCTGGCCGTTGATGATCTCCTTGATGGCATCCACAAAGTCATCGTCATCCAGCATCATGGCATGGATGTTGAACACCTCGGCAATGTCCTCGCCTGCCTCGGCCAGTGCCTTTTCATACAGGGCAGTCTGCTGGTCAATGGCCTTGGCCCGGGCCTCTTCAAAGCGGGCTTCCTCTGCCGCCGTGTCCGCGACCTGGGCGGTGGAGATCACGGTATCTTTTTTCTTGTAGATCTTCAGCTTGCCGATGGCAACGCCGTTCAGGATGCTTTTACCGGTTCCTACCTGCATCGTTCTCTCTCCTTTGTTGAGAATTTAGTGCGAAAAAGCCCCCGCAGGGTCTCCCGCAAGGGCTTTTGTCCGCAGATTCAAAGATCAGACGTTCTCGGTCAGGAACTTCTGAATGGCCTCGGCAGCGGCGGCCTCATCGTCGCCCTCCACCTTCACGGTCACGGTGTCGCCCTGCTTGACACCCATGCCCATCAGAGCCATCAGTTTGCGCAGGTCGCAGCTCTTGCCGTCCTTTTCCAGGGTAGCGGTGCTGGCAAAGCCCTTGGCCACCTTCACGAGCAGACCGGCCGGACGAGCGTGGATGCCGCATGCATCCTTAACAGTATACTGGAATTCCTTCATAATCATTTTCTCCTTACTTCATCCCGTTTCAGATCCGGACGGTCCTGCCACTCCGGACGCAGCCGATTTTGCTGCGGGATGCTACTATTATTATAAACCCGCTTCGTTATTTTTTCATCATTCCATATTGCCGATTTTTAGCCAGAAATTTTGGTGCTATTGAACAGAAGTTTTGCCCCCATTTTTCCACCGGATTCATTCAACAGGGTACCCCTCGGCATCCAGGGGCAGGTCGGTGTACTGCGCCTCCTCGGGCACCACGGAGTCCGGCTCCCCGCTTGTCTGCTGGCTCTGCCCGGACGCGCCCAGCTCCTCATCATGGCGCTCTCCCCAGTCGCCGCTGTAATCCTCACCGGACACCTGCTGGGCATCCTGCTGCTCGGCCTGCGCCATTGCGGTCTGGGCATCCTTCAGGCCGATCACCGTGCCCGACGGCTTTTCCAGCAGGTAGGCCCCCACGGCCTTTTTGCGGTAGACCAGCAGCACGCCATAGCGGCTGGTCTCTCCGCTGCTGGCCGCCGGGATCAGGGCGGTCCACTTTTCCACGGTTTTCCCTTTGTAGCGGGTAAGATCCATTCCGCTTTGCTGCACCACCCCGTTGAAGGCCGAGAAGCTGTCGTCCCACTTGCGGGGGATCTTGACCTTATCCGCCGTGATGGACGTGCCGTCCACATCCAGCCCATAGCCCGTGAACCAGGTCTGGATGTCCTGTGCGCTCTCGATCCGGTTCACCCCGGCCGCTACCGCCACCGTGCGGGTGCTGATGTACCGCCCCAGAAAGGCGCTGAAGATCACCAGCGCACAGCAGAGCGCACCGGCCCCCACCTTTTTCAAGCTCGTCTTGTTCAGCGTTACCACAAACATGCCGTTCCCTCCCACCCGTTTTGTTCTGAAAAGAATATATGGGGCGGGCAGAGGAATTATAACCGCGCTGCGGCAGATCCACTTTCCCGCGCAGAAGTCATTTGAAAAAGTTGTTTCTTCTGCTAAAAAGTCGCTTGAAAAAGTTGCAATCCTTACAAAGAAGTCCCTTGAAAAAGTTATCTTTATCTTTTATAATAGATGCAGCATCATTTATTTTCGGGAGAGTGAAACGGTATGTTAAGGCGAAAGATCACAGACCAGCTGCTTGCATGGAAAAACACGCCCGGCCGGAAGCCGCTTATCATCAAGGGCTGCCGTCAGTGCGGCAAGACCTTTTCTGTATTGGAATTTGCCAGAAAGAATTACAAACACACAGTGTACCTCAACTTCTTCGAGAATCCGGATTATGCTTCTGTCTTTTCCGGTTCTCTGGAGATCGACAACATCGTGATGATGCTCTCTGCCCTTCTTGGCAAGGATGCCGTTTTTGAGCCGGGCCAGACGATCCTGATCCTGGACGAGATCCAGGATTGCCCGGAAGCCCGGACGGCCCTGAAATTTTTCCGCATTGACGGCCGCTATGACGTGATCGGCACCGGCTCCCTGTTGGGCGTAAAGGGCTACGGCAAAGAACCAAGATCTGTTCCAGTCGGATCGGAGACGGTTCTTGAAATGTACCCACTGGATTTTGAAGAATTCTTATGGGCCAATGACATCACCGAACCTGTCATTGCGCTGCTGCAAAGTTCTCTGGACTCCGGTTCTCCTGTGCCGGAAGCGCTACACAACCGGATGCGGCAGCTTTTGCTCCAATATACCGTTGTGGGAGGAATGCCGGATGCTGTCCAGACCTTTGTGACCAGCAGGCAGATGGATGAGGTCCTGCGTATCCAGCGGGACATCGTTCGTTCCTATGAGGACGACATGGTAAAGTACGCGGAGAAAAAGGATAAGTCCCGCATCAAGGAGTGTTTCCAGTCCATTCCCCGCCAGCTTGCCAAGGAAAACAAGAAATTCCAGTATTCCGTTGTAAAAAAAGGCTCCACCTCCGCAAAATATGCCGGAAGCCTGCAATGGATCGAGGATGCTGGCATCATCACACGGTGCCACAATCTGTCCATTACCGAGCTGCCTCTGGATGGGAACGCGGAAGAGGATACCTTTAAGGTCTATATGTGCGACACCGGCCTGTTCGTCAGCATGCTGGAGGACGGAACGCAGTTTGACATCCTGCAAGGCGACCTCTATGGCTACAAAGGCGCTATCTTTGAAAACCTGATCGCCGATATCTTCACCAAGATGGGGCGCAAGCTCTACTATTTCCACAAGGATTCCGGCCTCGAGGTGGATTTTGTGATCCGTTATCAGGGAGAATGCACCCTTGTAGAGGTAAAGGCCCGCTCCGGAAATGTCAAAAGCACAAAGACGATCCTCAACCACCCTGAAAAATATCATGTATCCCATGCGATCAAGCTCGGGGACTATAATATCGGGAAAAACGGGCCGCTCCTGACCCTTCCCCTCTATATGGCCTTTCTGCTGCGCAGCTGCTGACCTGTACAGCACCAAAAGAGCCCCCGCCGGAATAGACCGGCGGGGGCTCTTTCTCATAGCGGTAAGTTCAGGATCACTCGATCAGGCCGTTCAGCAGGGCCAGGCACTTGCGGCTGTGCAGCTTGCGGATGGCCTTGGCCTCGATCTGGCGGACACGCTCACGGGTGACACCGAAGTCGCGGCCAACCTCCTCCAGCGTGCGGGGGCGGCCATCGTCCAGACCAAAGCGCAGGCGGATGACCTTTTCCTCACGAGGGGTCAGGCTCTTGAGGGCCTGATTGATCTGCTGGGCCACCATGGCGCGGTCCGCTGCCTTGCCGGGGGCCTCGGCGTTCTCGTCGGCCACGAAATCGCCCAGGGAGGAATCTTCTTCCTCGCCCACGGGGCTTTCCAGGCTGGCGGGTTCCTGCGCCATGCGCTGGATCTCGCGCACGCGCTCCACGCTCATATCCATGGCCTTTGCCAGCTCCTCGGGGGTGGGCTCGTGGCCATTCTGGTAGACCAGCTGGTTGGTGGCCTGACGCATCCGGTTGATGGTCTCGACCATGTGCACCGGGATGCGGATGGTGCGGGCCTGATCCGCAATGGCGCGGGTGATGGCCTGACGGATCCACCAGGTGGCGTAGGTGGAGAAGCGGAAGCCACGGTCACAGTCAAACTTCTCGGCGGCCTTGATCAGGCCGATGTTGCCCTCCTGGATCAGATCCAGGAACGCCAGGTTGTGGCCGACATGCTTCTTGGCGATGGAGACCACCAGACGCAGGTTGGCCTCGCTCAGGCTGCGGCGGGCGTTCAGGCCGTCGCGGCGGATCTTCAGCAGCTCCTGGCGGCGCTCCTCCGTCAGGGGGCCGTTCTCAACAGCCTCCATGGCCTCTTCTTCGGCAGCCTTTTCCTCGTCGTCCTCGCTGGACTTGGTGTTGCCGTCCTCGTCCAGATCCTCGGTATAGCTCCGGCTGTTCTCGTCCTCCTCGAACGAGAAGCGGGCGCTGTTCTTTTTGATGTACTCAGGCGCGCCGTACTTCTGGCGGTCGGCCTGAAGGATGTGGGCAGCCTCGGCACCGGCGTGGATGCGCTTGCTCAGGTCCACTTCCTGCTCCGCGCTCAGCAGCGGGATCTGACCGATCTGCTTGAGGTAGTTCTTCACAGGGTCATCCAGCAGCTCATCCATGGCAGCCTTCAGGTCTGCGGGGTTCTCCTCTGCCGGGTCGTCCTCATTTTCATCGCCCAGGCCCAGCTCATCGCTGTTTGCCTCGGCACTTTCCACCTCTGCCATGATGCCTTCCACATCCAGGCTGGTGTCACCGTCGGCCTCGTCATCCAGAATTTTGATGCCGCGCTCCTCCAGAAGCGTGTAAAGCGTTTCCACATCCATCCGGCACTGGGAAGCCAGTGTCTTGGCCTCGCCCGCCGTCAGGGTGCCTTCGCCCTTCGTCAACAGTTCCTTCAAAGTCATGCCCATTTCGCTCTCTCCTTTTCACCGCGGCGCTGGCTGCGCCGTAAGTGATATCGTATCATAAGTTTTGCCGCTGCGGGATGGTTCAAATCACCAGGCCGCCGTTCACACCGAACACCTGCCCGGTGATGTAACCGGCGCTTTCGCCTGCCAGGAACACCAGCAGCTGCGCCACCTCGTCTGCGCTGCCCAGGCGGCCCACGGGGGTCTCCTCGGCCAGCGCAGCCTTATCCTCTGCCGTAAAGGCAGCCATCATATCGGTGTCGATGACACCCGGAGCCACGCAGTTCACGGTGATGCCGCTGGGCCCTTCCTCTTTGGCAAGGGCCTTGGTCAGGCCGATCAGGCCCGCCTTGGCAGCGGAGTAATGCACCTCGCAGCTGCCGCCGGTCTGGCCCCACATGCTGCTCACGGTCAGGATGCGGCCCGCCTTGCGGCGGATCATGCCCGGCAGGGCCAGCTGGCACAGGTGGAACGCGCCGCTCAGGTTCACGTCCAGCATGTGCTGCCACTCCTCCGGGGTGATATCGGTGAACAGCTTCTGCTGGGCAATGCCCGCGTTGCTCACCAGCACATCCACATGGCCCACGGCCTGCTCCACGGTGTGGAACGCCACCTCACAGCTGGCGCGGGAGGCCACGTCGCACTGGACCGCCAGCAGGCCCGGCAGCGCCTTTTCCAGCGCCGCCGCCGCCTCGGCGTGGGTGTGGTAGAGCACCGCCACCCGGTAGCCCGCCTGCCAGAAGGCGCGGGCCGCCGCAGCTCCGATGCCCCGGTCGCCGCCCGAGATCAGCACGCAGCGCCCATTGGCCGCAGGGACTGCCGGTTCCGGTACAGCCTCCACCGGCGGTTCCGTTTCCGCGGCCGGTTCTGTTTCCGCGGCCGGTTCCGGCGCAGCTTCCTGCACCGGCTCCTGTTCCGGCGCAGGGGCCCGGGATGCCTCGTCCTCATCGCTCAGGTCAAAGGTCAATTCAAATTCATCATCGTACAAGAGTCAGCCCTCCTGCCGTTTGTTCTCTGCCTGCAAAAAATCCCGCAGGCAGGAAGGTCCCGCCCTCCACCGCACCCATGGGCTGCGCTCTGCTCCTCTTTCCGGTCAAGGCCGGTCCTGCGGCGAGCCCGCTGGTCTGTGCGAGTGGTTTCGACAAGTTACCATTAAATAATATAACACAATTCGACGAAAAAAGAAAGTGGGAACCGCCGTCTTTTCACGCAGTTCCCACTTTTTTCACGTTCTCAGGGGGTCACGGGCGGTTTCCAGCGGGGCTTTGCGGCCCGCTGCTCCCGCAGCCGGAGGAAAAACGCCTGCAGCAGCGCCTGCGCCTCCTCCGCCCGCAGGCCGCGTTCCACCACCGGATGGTGGTTGAAGGGCAGGGCGAACAGGTCGGTCACGCTGCCGCAGCACCCGGCCTTGGTATCCGCCGCGCCGTACACCACCCGCCTGATCCGGCTGTTGATGATGCCGCCGCTGCACATGGGGCAGGGCTCCAGCGTAACGAACAGCTCACACTGCCACAGCCGCCAGCCGCCCAGCTTTTTGCAGGCCGCGTCAATGGCCAGCAGCTCGGCGTGGTGGAGGGCGTTTTTCTCGGTCTCGCGGGTGTTGTGGGCGGCGGCGATGATCTCGCCGTTCCGGGCCACCACCGCGCCCACGGGCACCTCGCCCAGCGCGGCGGCCCGTGCGGCCTCCTCCAGCGCCGCGCCCATCAGCTCATAGTCGGTCATCCCATTCCCCTTTCTGCCAGCGCCCGGGCCAGCACCAGCCCATTGTTCAGGATATGCAGCACCACCCCGGGTGCAGGACTGTCGGTCTGCTCTGCGGCCCACCCGAAAATGAGCCCCATGCCCAGCGCGTAGCACTTTTCGGTCAGCGTCCCGTGCAGGGCCGCAAAGAGCACAGCCTGGCAGAGGTTTGCCGGGTGCTCCCCCAGCGGCCGCAGCAGGCGCAGCAGCGCCCCCCGGAACACCAGCTCCTCGGTCAGCGGCAGCACCAGCAGGCTGCGCAGCGTACCGGGCACGCCCTGCGGCAGCTCTGCCGCCCCGCCGGGAACCAGCACACACCAGACCGCCGCCAGCCCGGCCCAGGCCAGTGCCGCGATGCCTGCCGCCCGCAGGCGGCGGTTCTGTTCTGACATCTTCTCCGTCCCCTCTCCGTTTGGGGTGCGCTGTTCCGCTGCTTCGGGCGCACAGCGCACCGCCCCGCAATGCCTGATGCCCATTGTATCATGTTCCGGCCCGTTTGTGCAAGAAAACGGAGCGGAATTGCGAAAATACGAAGAAATATTGATTCAAACAATTGACATTTCCCGTCGTCTCTGGTATATTCCTATACGACTTTTTGATTGATTTGGTCGGGTTATCCGTTCTTGGCCCCGTTGGAGGTATTACTATGATCCGCATTCTTACCGATTCCGCATCCGACATCCTGCCCGCTGAAGCCGAGCAGCTGGGCGTGACCGTCATCCCCCTGAACGTCACCCTGGAGGACGGCACCGTGCTCCGGGACGGCGTGGACATGACCCCCACCGTGTATTACGGCGTGATGGCCCGCTGCCACAAGCTGCCCACCACCAGCCAGCCCAGCCCTGAGCTGTTCCAGCGCTTCTTCCTTGAGGCGGCTGCCGCCGGGGACGAAGTGGTGGGCATCTTCCTCTCCCATGAGCTGTCCGGCACCTGCCAGTGCGCCCGGCTGGCCGCAGACATGGCCAATGTGGACAATGTCCTCTTTGTGGATTCCGAGAACGTCTGCCTGGGCGAGAGCCTGCTGGTGCGGCTGGCTGTTCAGCTGCGGGATGCCGGAAAGACTGCCGGGCAGATCGCCGCCACCCTTGAGCACGCCAAGGAGCATCTGCATCTGGTGGCTGTCATCGACGACCTGAAGTATCTGCGCAAGGGCGGCCGCCTGCCTGCCGCTGTGGCCGTGGCCGGTGGGATGCTGGGCATCAAGCCCCTCATCACCATCAAGGAGGGCAAGGTCGTTATGGCGGGCAAGGCCCGGGGCCTGCCCGGCGCTTACGTTGCCCTGTTCAAGAAGATCGAGGAGCTGGGCGGCATCAGCACCTGCGCCGACGCGCTGGCCGGTTACACCCTCGCCCCCCGCGAGGTGCAGCCCATCCAGACCTACCTGCAGGAGAATCTGGGCCGGAACGAGGCCCTTGTGCGCCAGATCGGCTGTGTCATCGGCACCCACGCCGGCCCCGGCGCGTTCGGCCTGGCCTTCCTCGATGAGGGCTTCACCTTCTGATCTTACCCAATCAAAAAGAGGAACTGCTTTCCCGGCAGTTCCTCTTTTTTGTTGGTTTACAACACCGCGTCTGAGACGATCTTGCCCAGCAGGAGCACCAGCACCACAAGCATCATGGGGCGGATGAACTTTGCGCCGTTCTTGAGGGCGAAGTGGGAACCCAGCAGGTTGCCCACAATGCCGCTGATGGCACAGGGGATGCCGATGGAGAACACCACCAGCCCGCTGGAAAGATACGTTACAAGGCTGGCGTAGTTGCTGGCAAGGTTGAGCACCTTGGCGTTGCCGCCCGCCGTGCGCAGATCAAACCCCATCAGGGTGGTAAAGGCAATGATGGCAAAGGTGCCGGTGCCCGGGCCAAAGATGCCGTCGTACAGGCCGATGCCCAGCCCGATGGCAAGGGCCAGCACCGCCTTTTTGGCGTTCAGGGTGCCGTCGTCCCGGTTCTCGTCGGGCAGGTCCCGCCGCCAGAGGATGAGCACCGCCGCCACCGGCAGGATGATGAGCATCATGGTGCGCAGCACCTGATCGCTGAGCAGGAGCACGATGTGGGAGCCCAGTGCGCTGCCCACAAAGCTGCCCACAGCCGCCAGCAGGCCGACCCGGATGTTCATGGCCCCCTTCTGGAAGAACTGCGCCGTGGCAAAGGTGGTGCCGCAGGCCGCGCTGAATTTATTGGTGCCGTAGGTGTAATGCACCGGCAGGCCTGCAAACAGATAGGCGGGCAGGCTGATCAGGCCGCCGCCGCCCGCCGCCGAGTCCACAAAGCCCGCAAACCCGGTCATCAGCATCAGAAACAGCAGCATTGGCAATGATAATGTAATTTCCATTCGTTCTACTTTCCCACTCTTTCGTTTACTTCAGATACAGCTTTCCCTCGCAGGCCAGGATCTGATCCAGGATCATCCGGGACACCCGGGCACCATAGACCATGGCGGGGTGGTCGTTGTACTCGATGATGTCATGGAACTCCTTGTTCATCAGAACGATCACATACTCGCCGTAGGGGGTGTGGATGATGCCGCCGTCGTTGCGGCAGGCGTTCATGCTGCCGCTCTTGCTGGCCACCCAGATAAGCTCCGGCTCGCCGGTCTCCTCGCAGTCCAGATAGAACTGGGGGAAATCGTGGGTCAGCATGGTGTTGTAGTGCTGCTGGCAGAAGATGCCCAGCATGGCGGCGCTGGCTTCCCTGCTGACCAGCGTGCCCTTTGCCACCTGCGCAAACAGGGCGGCGTAGTCCCGGGGCGTGGTGGTGCCCAGCTTGTCGTAGCGGTCAAAGTGGAGGGGGTTGTGCAGGACGGTGTGCCCAAAGCCCAACTCCCGGATGCAGGCATTGATGGTGTCCAGCCCCAGGTAATCGATGATCATATTGGTGGCGATGTTGTCCGAGCAGATGATCATCATGGTGGCGGTGTCCTTCACCTTGAGCTTTGCCCCCACGCCCAGGGCCCGGAGCATCCCGGAGCCGTCCACGAACTGGCTGGCCTCGTAGGTGATCTCCTCCTCCAGGTCAGCCCTGCCCCGGCTGGCCTGCAGATACAGCACCGCCAGAATGAACGCCTTGATGGTGGAGGCCGTCTCGAACGCCTCGTCGGCACCGATCTCCACCGTGCTGCCGCGCAGGTCATCCACAAAAACGCTCATCCTGCCCTGATAGGAATAGAGCTCTGCGGCAATGCGCTTTTCCAATGTCATATTCTGATCCATCTGGAATCCCTCAACTTTTCTATACTTTCCGTTATACTTCATTCTTACCGTTAAGACATAATTATCATTGAAAACATTGATTTCATTGGTTCTCATTGATTCTAGTGCAATGATGAGCAATGATTTCAATGAATTCAATGAATCTTTTGATACTAACGGTGATTACAGGTTGTTTTCAAAGAAACGCTGTGCGTTGCGGAAGAAGATGGCTTCCACCTCATCCTCGGTGAAGCCCTCTTTCCGCAGGGCATCGGCCAGCAGGGGCATTTTGGAGCAGTCGCTCAGTTCCAGCTTGCCGCCGATGCCGTCAAAGTCACTGCCCAGACCGATGATCTCAATGCCGCCCACCTGCTTGAAATGAGCGGCGTGTTTGGCCATCAGGGCCGTGGTGCTGCGGCACAGGTCGGGGCTGGGCTGGTCATCCAGAAAGCCCGCGCAGTAGTTCAGGCCCACCAGACCGCCTTTTTCCGCCATGACCCGGATCATCTCATCGGTCAGGTTGCGGCAGTGGGGGGCCAGGGCGCGGCAGTTGGAGTGGCTGGCCGCAAAGGGGCGGGTGCTGTGCTCCGCAATGTCCCAGAAGCCTTTATCGGACAGGTGGCTCACATCGGCAATGATGTGCAGGCGCTCCATCTCGGCCAGGAACTCAAAGCCCTTCTCCTTCAGGCCGGTCTCGGTGTTGGGCATACAGGGCCAGATGGGGCCGTTGCCGGGCACCACGTTGGGGCTGGCCAGCTCGTTCTCGTGGTTCCAGGTCAGGGTCATCATCCGCACGCCCAGCTCGTACATCCGGCGCAGCACGCCCAGACTGCCCTTGCAGCAGCCGGCCTCCTCAATGGTCAGCATTCCGCTGATCTTGCCCGCCTCGGCGTTTTTGCGGATATCCTCGGGGCGGTAGACAGGGGCGATCCTGTCGGAATACCGCTCCATCATCCGCTTGAACACGTCGATCTCTTCCAGCGCCGTCACCAGCGGGTCCGCGCCCGGGGTGGGGTCGGCCAGATTCACAAAGGCGGCAAAGCACTGGAGCATGTAGTCGCCCTTCTCCAGCTTTTCCAGATCGATGTGGCCGTTGTTGTGGGCAAAGGTCTGCCCGTCGCCCCGCATCTCCGCGCGCCGCAGCTCGCTCAGGGTGTCACAGTGTAGATCAAAGACTTTCATAGCTTGTTCTTCCTCCTATAACATCCTCGCCCTCTCAGTCAAAGCCTGACGGCTTTGCCAGCTCCCCCAAAGGGGGAGCCTCTGGCGGTTTCCCGAAACCTTGCGGGGGAATTGCCAGTGCCTCTCCCTTTGGGAGAGGTGGCATCCCGCAGGGATGACGGAGAGGGTGAGTTACTTTATCAGAACACACTCCCCACCGCATACAGACTCTTGACCAGATCTTCCCGGTACAGCGGGTCGGCGGGGTCAAGGCTGTTGATGACCACGCCGCCGCTGGCGGACGCGCCGGTGGAGTGGATGTAGCGGCCCTCGCCGAGGTAAAGGGCGATATGGCCGGGGAAATAGAGGGCATCGCCCCGCTTTTTGTCCGCAAAGGGGATCTGATGCATGGGCCAGCCCTCCACGATCCTGGCATCCCGGTAGATGAGCACGCCGCACTGCATATAGGCGCTGCTGACAAGGCCGGAACAATCGATGCCCCGGCCCGATTTGCCGCCCCAGCGGTACTCGGTGCCCAGATACTTTTTCGCCTGTGCGCAGACGGCATCCCGGAACGCTTCCTCGCTGCCGTCGTACCACGCCTGCAGTGTCTGCGGCACCAGCTCCCCGGCGGTAATATTCCGGGCCTCGGCCAGCGCGTCATCAAAGGCCAGCCCCTCCCGCTGGGAGAACACGGCGGTCATCTCAAACCGTACCGGCTCCAGCGCCACGTCCCGGACATAGCCGGTGCGGCCATCCAGCAGGGCCACCTTGGCCCAGCCTGTGTGGGCCAAGGCTTCCTCGGGCGGCTCGGGCAGGCGGCAGAGCAGGCAGCCCCGCTCCAGTTCCAGCATCCGCACCCCCTGCACCTTGGGCAGGCTGAGCACATCGGTGGCACGGCCCACCAGCACCAGCGGCTGGGGCAGATAGTCCCGCAGCGCATCCTCGCTGACAAATTTCAGCGCATCCCGCCGGACAAAGCCGTGGTAGCCGTAAAAGGTGACCACCTCGGCCACCTCCGGGGAGAGGGGCACTCCCTCGGCAGTCACGCCGCCGGGGGCGGTGCGCACCTGACAGGCCTGACCGTACAGGCCCTCGTCCCCGATGGTGGAAACAAGGCCCGCCTCGCTCTGTTTGGTGGTCTGGGGCAGATCATAAATGGTCACGACAGGCCGGGCAAATATGGCGTATTGCATCATTCGGTTCCCTCCAACAAATTCAGCAGCTCCTCCGGCTTCATGCGCAGGATGGCACCATCCGCGCTGCCGGTGACGGTCTCGGCCAGATCCTGCTTGGCCTGCTGCAGCTCCACGATCTTTTCCTCAATGGTGTCCTGGGCGATGAGCTTGTACACCTGCACCGGGTTCTGCTGGCCGATGCGGTAGGCACGGTCGGTGGCCTGATTCTGAGCTGCCACGTTCCACCACGGGTCGTAGTGGATGACGATATCGGCGGCGGTCAGGTTCAGGCCGGTGCCGCCTGCCCGCAGGGAGATCAGGAACACGCTGGCCTCGCCGCCATTGAAGCGGCGCACCAGCTCGGCACGCACCGGCTTGGGGGTGGAGCCCTGCAGGGTGAAGTGGCTCACACCCTCCGCGTCCAGCCGCTTGGCCAGCAGCTCCAGCATGGAGGTAAACTGGCTGAACAGCAGGATGCGGTGCCCACTCTCCACGGCACTGGTGACCAGCTCGATGCAGGCATCCAGCTTGGCGCTGCCGCCTGTCCAGTTGTCGGCAATGAGCCGGGGGTCGCAGCAGATCTCCCGCAGCCGCATGAGGACGGCGAACACCGCCATCTTGTCCTCGGGCTTGGCGGCCCGCAGCTTCTCCCGGGCATCCACCACGGCGGCAAGGTAGAGCTTGCGCTGTTCCTCCTCCAGCTCGATGCGGTAGACGTTCTCTGTCTTGGGGGGCAGCTCCTTCAGCACCTCGGACTTCATCCGGCGCAGGATGAACGGCCCGGTGAGCTGGTTCAGCCGCCGCACCGCCGCCTGGTCGTTTTCCTGCGTGATGGGCTTTTCAAACCGGCTGCAGAAGCTCTTGTAGGGCGGCAGGTAGCCCGGCATCAGGAAGGAGAAGATGCTCCACAGCTCGCCCAGGCGGTTCTCCACGGGGGTGCCGGTCAGCGCAAAGCGGACACGGCTGTTCACCCCGCACACCGCCTTGTATTTCTGGGTGGTGTGGTTCTTGATGGCCTGGGCCTCGTCCAGGATACAGGCGTAGAATTTCTGGCTCTCGTAGAGGGTCTCGTCGCGGCGGAGCAGGTCGTAGCTGGTCACCACCACGTCGGCCCCGTCCCACTGCTCGGCCAGCTGGGCCCGGTGGGCGGCATCCCCGTCCACCACAACACAGTTCAGCTCCGGCGTGAACTTCCGGCATTCCTCGGCCCAGTTCAGCACCAGCGAGGCCGGGCAGACGATGAGGCTGGGCAGGGGGTTCCCGCCCTGCTCCCGGAGTGCCAGCAGATAGCTGAGCACCTGCACCGTCTTGCCCAGACCCATATCATCCGCAAGGATGCCGCCCATGCCGTAGCCATCCAGCGTGCGGAGCCAGCGGTAGCCGTCCCGCTGGTATTTTCGCAAAACTTTTTGTAGAGACGCGGGCGGTGTATACTCGCTGTCCTTTACCGCGTGGAAGCTCCGGCTGAGCTGGCGGAAGGCATCGTCCCGGTTGAAGCGGATGCCGTTCTGCCCCGAGAGCGCCCAGTCCAGACTGGGGGCCCGGTACAGGGGCAGCCGGGCGTGGGTCTGGCCCAGTTTGGCCCCGGAAAGCTCCAGTGTCTCGTTCAGCTCGTCCAGCACCTCCATGGAATCGTCCAGCCGGAGCAGACGGCCATCGCGCAGGCGGTGGTAGCGCTTTTTCTGGTGGAGCGACCTCAGCAGGGCTTTCAGCTCTCCCACCGGGAACTCCCCCGTGTCCACCTCAAGGTCGAGCACGCTGCCGTGCACCGACACCCCCACCGAGATCTTCGGCGGTGCGGCCTGCATACTGCGGAAGGCATCGGTCAGGTAGACCTCGCCCTCGGCCAGCAGGGCCGGGATTCCCTCATCGAGGAAGCGGTAGACTTCATCCTCCTCATAGGCATCGTAGTGGGCGGCAAGGCCGTTGCCCATGGTGTCCGGCCCCGGCTCCAGATACCGCCCCAGCAGCCGCCCGGCCCGCTGTTCGGCGCGGGCATCCCGCAGCAGACCGGCAGGCCCCGGTTCCTCCGGCGTGACGCGGTCCTCGCCGTACAAAAATTCAAGGTGTGCCCGCACCGTTTCCCGCGTGGGCGCGTCGAGATAAAACTGCACCACCGGCTCCAGCGGGATCTGATTCAGCAGCAGGCGTTCTGGGTCCTCAATGGTCACCCTGCTGCCCAGCTCTGGCAGGACATAGCTGCAAAAGGCGGTGGCATCCCCGGTGGTAAAGAACAGGCTCTTGCCGCACAGCGCCTCAAGGGCGGGCCGCATCCGGGCGCTTTCGGCCCGGTCCAGCTGCCAGATCGTATCCTCACTGTATAAATAGTCGTTGTCTAAACCCGTTTTCCACCCCAACGCAGGGGTCACGGACACCTCCACGCCGCCCCGGCGCTTTTCCACCCGCATGGTCAGGGCCGGGATGCCGGTCTTGAGGGTGTAGCCGCCCAGATTGCCGGTGGGGGCATAGAGGGCCACCAGTCCGTCAAAGATCTCGCCGTTCAGCGGGATGCCCCCGGCAGGCCCGCTGCGGGGTGCATTGCCATAGCTGCGCAGAGCCGCCTCGACCCCTTCTTTTGCGCTGAGCTGCCGCCGCAGCAGGCGGAGGAGCTGCTGTGCCTCCGGAGCAAAGGCCTCCCAGCTGTGCTGGAATTCCAGCGCCTTGCCGTAGCTGATGAAGCCGTGCTTCTCCACGGCCCGCAGCAGGTCCGGGATGCTCTTTACCACATACTGCCGCCCGCCGTCTGCCGAGATGCGCAGCCGCAGCCAGGGCAGCTCCCCGGGCAGCAGGGTCAGCTCCGGCTCCAGCTCTGCGGCGTGGGGGCGCAGCTCCGCGTGGCCGGTCACGCCGTCCACCTCGGCCAGTGCTCCCTCCTGATAGGCCTGGAGCAGCCGCCGTGCCTCGTAGTCGGATTCCGGTTCCTCGCCCCGCCATTTCTTGCCGAACAGCATCTCCAGGCTGGAGGCATAGCTGTCCCTGCGGGGCGGCTCCTCAGGCTGGGGCGTTTGCAGGTTGGCCGTGCCCCGCACCACGCCCGGGATGCTCTCCGGGCTCTCAGAGGGCCTTTGCGGCGCTCTGCCGGAAAGGCCCTGACTCTCGCTGTCCCGCATCAGCAGCGCGCCGATGTGCTTGCAGCAGGGCCCCTCGCCGTTTTCGTTGTAGGGGCAGGAGCAGCTGGCGCTGACAAAGCTGCCGTTTTCCCGCAGCCAGACCTGGGTCTGGTACAGGCTCCGCCCGCCGCCGCGCACGTCGGCGCTCAGGTGGCGCACGCCGTTCCCAGCCACTTCGCAATTCAGATCCTGTATCCGGTCCGTGTAGGCCTTGGCCCGTGCGAATATCGTGCCGCCCAGCAGGTAGCGGATCTCTTCCATGTCCATCCGGGGTCTCCCTCCCTCTGCAATGCTCTATTGGTTAAGCATACCGCACCGGCGGGCGGGATGCAAGGGGTGCCGGGAAAAAAATTCCGGAAAGCACAGAAGCGCCTCATCCGGGAGAGGATGAAGCGCTTCTGTACTTTGGGAATTTTGGAACACTCAGCCCGCATTGCGGTTTACGGGCCAAGTGGGGGTTGGTTTAGGGCTGCTCAGGCGTTCTGCTTGAGCTCCTGTGCTTTCTGCCATGCATTCAGCACATCGAGCTTGCTTACGGCGTTGTCGGGATAGAATTTCATCTCTTCCGGAGCCGTGCCCTCATCGTTCAGATCGGGAACAAGGTCATTTTCCATGGCCCAGCGGGCGGCATGCTGCAGGTCCATATCCCGCTCTTCCTGACCGACATCGGGGTAGAGCAGTTCGGATTCGGGCATGGGCTTGCCTGCATCCTCCCACAGCATCATGGCAAGGGCGCTGCGGTTGCTGGGGAAGTAGGGCAGAGCCATCAGCTTGCCTGCAAATTCAGCGCCCAGAGAATAGGCCTGATAGCCCAGCACTGCACCGCCGACAACAACAGTAGTGCCGATCACGATGGGGCCAACGATATCGGGCTCGTCATCTTCAATGGATGCATCCTGTGTCATGGCTTTCAGGGTCACGCCCTTTGCAGGCATCACAAAGTCAAAGCTTTCCTTATCCTGATAAGCGTTCGGATCATCCAGGCCGGTGATATCCCAGTGGCCAAATTTCAGACCGCTATCTGCAAAAGCATCCTTATCAAATGCAACACTCACCGTTGCACCCTCGGGGACATTAAAGGAACCGTCCTCGTTGGCGTTCTTTTTAACGATCTCGGTGATATCCTCGGGGTCAGCACCATTCTTGCCGGGCACTGTTACGCTGGTGATAACGCCGTCCTTCAAGGTCAGCGGGTGGCAGACCGGAGCTTTGGGGGCGGGCTCCCAACGGGCATAGAAGGTGATGTCCTCCGTCATGTCCTTCGTAGTTATTTCGTCCACATTAAAGGGATGGTTATTTGCGGTGTACCAGCCGGTGAAGTTGTAACCCGGACGGGTGGGATCAGGGATGGCAGCCAGATCGTCTGCATTGATTTTTTCGGTCTTATAAGCCGACACCACAGCGTGGTCGGTCGGGTTGCCGCCCTTGTCGGTCAGGGTGCCGCCATTGGCATCAAAGGTCACCTTGCAGAGGTAAAGAAAATTGCGCTTTTTCAGTTTATCATTGTCATCAATGTTAGAATTGGCATCATTGTCTGCAAGCAGAGCATCTGCGGCGGCCTTGTAGTTTTTGTAGTAGATGGCACCATTGGGGTTCCCAGCCGGACAATCTTCCAGACTGTCTTGGAAAGAAGTCAATCCAGCAGGGAGCATAATGGATTCCAGATGGGAGCAACCGTTAAAGGTATTAGATTCAATGGTTGTTACTTTTTCCGGGATGGTGATCGTGCTCAGATTGGAGCAGTTTACAAAAGCAGATGCTCCGATGGAAGTGACGCTTTGTGGAATGGTGACGGCCTCCAGAGAAGTACTGTTTATAAAGGCGCCCTCGCCAATGGTTTGAATGCCGTCATACAGCGAAAGCGATGTGAGATTTGTGCAGCCTGCAAAGGCAGCATATCCCATCGACTTTATAGGACCCTTGATGGTAAGAGTATTCAGGTCGGTGAGATAAAAGGCCTGCCGGCCGATGGAAGTGACGCTTTGTGGAATGGTGACGTTCGTCAGATAGGAGCATCCTTGAAAGGCATAATCGCCGATCGTCGTAATATTTTTACCTAACGAAAGCGTTGTAAGATGACTGCACCCATCAAAGGCGCTCGCCCCTATCGATGTGGCAGCGTCTTTGATGATAAGAGAGTCCAAGCTGAAGCAAAATTCAAAGGCAGACTGACCGATGGAAGTAACGCTTTCTGGAATTGTGACGGAGTGAATGTTGTGATGATGAATGTCGTACAGTGGGGAGCCGTTTTCTTCGGTGGCAAATGAATAATCTCCCAAACCGGTTACAGAGTGGTGGTCCAACTCTGAGGGTATGTTGATGTCGTAGGGGCCATGGTTTGTAAAATCAACATTGCCTTCTGAATCAACAGGGCCAAGAAATTTTGTGATGGTTGCAGTACCGTCTTCTGTATTTATCGTATATTCATACTTGTAATCGCCAACGCTGATTTCTTGTTCAGTTGACGATGCCGTGTCTGCTGCAAATGCTGTGACTGCCGACAGGGGCAGCATGGTGATCATCATGCAGACCGCAACCAATAAGCTGATCAAACGCTTAGGTCTCATAATTTTTTACTCCTTTTCAATGATTTTCCCAAAAAATCTCTCTATTTCAGCCAAAACAAAAGAGCGCCGCACCGGCCAAACGGCTGGTACGACACTCTGAACCCTTGTAGACCCGCTGCGCGCTCGC
>ENA-UPXC01000284-UPXC01000284.1-human-gut-metagenome-genome-assembly--contig:-NODE-284-length-86100-cov-12.043465_pt1 | contig 86100 bp, 73 predicted proteins | sample MGYA00250047_ERZ773371 | MGnify/ENA primary metagenome ERZ773371 (study PRJEB29103, sample SAMN06111975) | human gut metagenome | biome: human gut; feature: ankylosing spondylitis patient; material... | reverse complement strand
TATCCCGAAAAGCAGATGGCAAAATGGGCAGCGATTCGATTCACTGCCGACCATATTTTTGACTATATAGAGATCGACGAGCAGCACGCCATCTTTGAAGTTCAGGTGCCAGAGGCGTGGGTCGGGAAAAGCGTTGGAGAACTGGATGTTCGCCGAAAGTTCGGCATCAATATCCTCGGCATCAAGCGTGCAGGAAAAACGGATGTTTCCGTTACGCCGGACACTGTATTGTCCGATGACATAACGATTCTGGCAATGGGTGAGTATAAAGCGCTGCAAAAGTGCTTTCGGATTTGAATGGGCCTGTGCACAATAGTGGAAAGGAAGAAACATGGCGAAGAAACCGCAAAACACAGCCGGTAACAGAAATGAGGATTCCGCGCCGCAGGAACGCAAATGGCCGGACAAGGCGATTATTCGTTACATTATCCGCGCATTGGTGCTGCTGATTGTATTTGCGTGGGCACTGGTAAACCTTGACGCTGTTTTGCGTTTTCTCGGCAAGGTGCTTGCGCTGTTCACGCCATTTCTGATCGGTGGCGCAATTGCGTTTTTGATTAACATAGTCCTTCGACCGTTGGAATGCTGCTGGAACAAGGTGTGCCGAAGGGCTCCTGAAAAGCTGACCCGCCCTGTGTGCCTGAGCGCAAGCACCGTGCTCGTTCTTGGGATTCTGTTTGCCGTGGTGTTTATGATGATCCCCAGCCTGCGGGAGTCCGGCGACGAGTTTATTCAAAACATTCCGGCCTATGTGGAGGAAATCGGGCGGTGGTGGACAGGCGTTGTCCGGTTTGCTGCAAAATATAACATTGTCCTGCCCGAATACGCCATAGACTCCGACCTGTTGATCGAGAAGGTCACCGCCTTGATCAGCGATGAGGGAAGCGGCATCCTCACCGTGACGTGGGGCGCGGCAACCTCTGTCCTGTCGGCTTTGGTGGATGTTCTCTTGGGACTTGTCTTTGCGCTGTATCTGCTTGCAAAGAAGGAAGTCGTCGCAGCACATTTGAAAAAACTCATTGTGACAGTCCTTCCGCAAAAGAAGGCACAGCGGCTTCTGAGTATTGCCTTTCTGACCAACCAAACCTTTACAAATTTTGTCAGCGGACAGCTTACCGAAGCGGTCATCATCGGCGTTCTGTGCTTCTTTGGAATGCTGATCCTTGGGATTCCGTATGCTGGTGCGGTCTCCGCGTTTGTGGCCGTTACTGCGCTGGTACCGATTTTTGGCGCATGGATTGGCGGCGGTCTTGGCGCGTTTTTGATCCTGCTGGCAGAACCCGGCAAGGCTCTGTGGTTCATTCTCTTTCTGCTCATTTTGCAGCAGGTGGAGGGCAATCTGATTTATCCCAAGGTGGTCGGCAAGTCCGTTGGGCTTCCCGGACTGCTTGTGCTGATGGCTGTTACAATCGGCGGCGAAGCATTCGGCGTCTTAGGGATGCTGTTCAGCGTACCCGTCTGTGCTGTGTTGTACAGTCTTTATCTGGAGTTCATGAAGAAAGCAAGCACCAACCACTGAATGATTCATGATCGGCTGCCTCCTGAATATAAGGCTGCGAGCCAAATGCAAAGGGCTTGGGATTATCCCAAAATCGCCACGTGTCCGGACAGCGGCTGTGCTTGCTATTCTCCCAAATCTCAGTTTCCCCATCCCCGCGCTGCGCTTTTCCTTCGGCGTGATCTGTGGTATACTGTAGGAAAATCACCAAAGGGAGGGCTGCGTATGGCAGAGAGACGCGTATTTGCCGGTTACTACAAGCGCTACGACGGCAAGCCGATTTTCGTCATCCGGGTGCTCAAGGACATCGACACCGGCGAGGCCATCGTGGTCTGCAAGGATGCCAGCTTTTCCCGCGAGGACAACGAACATTACTACCTCATCCGCTACGCCTCCTTCTGCGAGCAGGTCAAAGTCGATGGTGTGCTGCGGGATAAATACGTCCGTCAGACCCGGCGCGAGATCGACGAAGGCACCGTCCGCGAGGTGTATGAGGATGGCTTTCCGGAGCCTAAGAGCAAGCCCTTCACTTATGTTGATGACGAGTACGCGGAGCGCACCATCCGTTGCAGCAGAACCTACTATGAATACGCCGACCTCTTCCGGAAACGCTTTTCCGAGGGGCTGTCCATCCGCAAAGCAGCGGATGCCATGCAGCAGAATCGCGGCGTGGTCGAGCGGCGGCAGGCCGCGCTCTATCGGGCGTTCGCCCAGCTTTTGCAGCAGCGGGATGAGGCAGATGGTGTCTGTCGGCTGATGCAGAAAACTGAATACGATCAAAGGGATATAGAGGATTTGCTCGAATAACTGATGCAAATCCAAGCGCTTGTCGTAGTGGCAGGCGCTTCTTTTTTTGCCCTTGTTATGACAAAACCGTGACGCCCCGCATCATTTTGTCCGTTGGAAAGTAGAAAGGGCAATTTGGAGCAGCTCACAGAATTTATTTCACCGTCCTCGAAACTTTTTTGAGAAATCTGGGACAAAACCGGTCTCTGATTCACTTAGCTCAGTAGAGGGAGGATCAGGGGCAAGAAAAGTTTTTTGAAAAAGGGTGCCAAGTTTTTGAGAAAAAATGTCCGTTGGTTATATAGAGGACCTTCTGCACGACCAAAATTTTTTCGCGCCACCTGACAAACGGCCAAAAATTGTCTGCGGGATGGAGAAAGGGAAACCAATCCATCCAAGCCGCCCTTCAAACAAAGTTTTTCAAAATCGAAAGGAGAACCACAATGAACATCATGCACTACGATTATTCCGACAAGACCACCGTCCCCACGGAGCTGCTGCAAGACCCCTATCTCTCTGTCGATACCAAGGGTCTGGCCGCAATCCTCTGTTCCTTCGGCAAAGAAGCCTTTGAGCTGTCCGAACTGAACAAACTGCTGAAAGATAACATTTCGGATGAGCGAATCTTCCGCACGCTCATGGAGCTTTACGATATGTGCTATCTGGACGTTTGGGAAGAGGGAGATAACAGACACCTGATGCTGAGGGGGATGTAAGTCATGCCGGACCGCACGCGACCCATCCGCAAGGAAATCTGCCTCAACGAGCAGGAGTTGAATCTCATTCAGCACAAGATGCGGCAGTTGGGGACGCACAACTTCGGGGTTTACGCCCGGAAAATGCTGCTCGACGGGTACATCATCAAGGTCGATTACACCGAGCAGAAAAAGTTAACTGCCGCCGTCAGCCGCGTCACCTCGAACGTCAACCAGATTTGCCGCCGCATCAACAGCACCGGGCGCTGCTACGAGGATGACGTTGCCGAGCTGAAAGCGCGGCAAGCCGAGATCTGGGAGCTGCTGCTGGACAGGGCAAGCATTTCCCGGCAGAACGGCTACGTCGAGCCGGACGGCACCATCCGGCTGTACTTCACCTTGGAGCAGGCGCAGACAAAGCTCCACCGCAGCCGCCAGAGCGCCACACGAATCTTCCGGGAACTAGAGTACAGCGGCTTGATCGTTCGGCGCAAGCAGGGCTTTGCCAATACTAATGATTGTGCGAAGAGGGATAAAATCCGTTCAACTTGAAGTATACCTTGTTTCACTGGGACACAATCTTTATAAATTCCACAACAAACAGATGAAAATAAAATCAGCTGCATAGATTTGAAAATCAACAAATTTATGGGGTAAGGGGGAAATGCGCTTTTAGAGACTACTTCGTTTATAATTTTTTAGTCTAAAAGAGCGTGTAAAAAATGATTTCTCATTTTTTCACACGCCCTATTTTTACCATATGCTTTTATTTTCTGCTCTCAGCCAGTTCCCCAAGCTTCCCCAGCAATTCCTTCGCCTTCTCCATCATCGGCTCGCAATCCTTATGCTTCTTTCCTTTATCCTGATAGAACAGCACCGGCTTCTCTCCCTGGGCAAAGCGTAACGCAGTCTTATACTCGGCAATAAGCGCCGGGATCCCGGTGACATCGAGCTTTGCCTTCGGGTAGAGTTCGATGCGGATCTCCTGGGTGTTGATATCCACCTCGGTCACATAGGCGCGGTGGGCCATAGCTTTTAATTCCGCTACACGCAGCAGGTTATCCACAGATTTCGGAATATCGCCGAAGCGGTCGATCAGCTCATCCTGCATATCCATATACTCGTCGTCCGTCTCGATGGCGGAAATTCTCTTGTATACATCAAGCTTCAGATACTCATTCTTGATATATCCGTCCGGAATAAACGCGTCGATATCGCAATCCACCACAGTCTCAAAGGTCTCTTCCTCTTCCTGTCCGCCCTTTAAGGCAATAACAGCCTCGTTGAGCATCTTGCAGTAAAGGTCATATCCGACTGCCTCCATGTGTCCATGCTGTTCCGCTCCGAGAATATTTCCCGCGCCGCGGATCTCAAGATCACGCATCGCGATCTTGATCCCGGATCCCAGCTCCGTGAACTCCCGGATCGCCTGAAGACGTTTTTCCGCGTCCTCCTTTAACATCTTATCCCGTTTATACATCAGGAACGCATAGGAGGTCCGGTTGGACCGTCCGATCCGCCCCCGGATCTGGTAGAGCTGGGAAAGTCCCAGACGATCCGCGTCCTGAATGATCATCGTGTTGGCATTCGGAATATCCAGCCCCGTCTCGATGATCGTTGTAGACACGAGAACATCAATATCGCCGTTGATGAAATCCAGCATGATCTTCTCAAGCTGATGCTCATTCATCTGACCATGGGCAAAGGCCACATTCGCGTCGGGCACGAGAGACGCCACATGGTTTGCCACCTCGTCGATGTTATTGACACGGTTGTATACATAGTACACCTGCCCGCCGCGCCCTAATTCTCTGTGGATCGCCTCACGGATCATCTCGTCGTTGTACTCCATGACATAGGTCTGGATCGGAACACGGTCCACCGGCGGTTCCTCTAGAACACTCATGTCACGGATCCCGATAAGGCTCATATGCAGAGTCCGCGGGATCGGCGTCGCTGTCAGGGTCAGAACGTCCACGTTCTGCTTCATCTGCTTGATCTTCTCTTTGTGGGTCACACCGAACCGCTGCTCCTCATCGACGATCAGAAGTCCAAGGTTCTTAAACTGTACATCCTTTGACAGGACTCTGTGTGTGCCGACAATAATATCCACATACCCCTTTTTCAGTCCTTCTACTGTCTTCTTCATCTCTCCCGGTGTCCGGAAGCGCGACATCATGTCCACCCGCACCGGAAAATCCTTCATTCTCTGGACAAAGGTATTGTAGATCTGCTGCGCGAGGATCGTTGTCGGGACCAGATAGACCACCTGCTTTTCTTCCTGTACGGCTTTAAAAGCTGCCCGGAGCGCGATCTCCGTCTTTCCGTAGCCCACATCTCCGCAGATCAGGCGGTCCATGATCTTCTTGCTCTCCATGTCCCGCTTCGTATCATCGATGGCGGTAAGCTGGTCGTCCGTCTCATCATAGGGGAACATCTCCTCGAATTCCTTCTGCCACACCGTATCCGGTCCGTACTGAAATCCCTCCGCGTCCTGACGCGCCGCATAGAGCTCCACAAGCTCCTTTGCGATCTCCCGGACTGCCGTGCGGACCTTTGTCTTCGTCTTCGTCCACTCAGTCCCGCCAAGCTTATTTAACTTCGGGACCTTTGCGTCAGCCCCGGCATACTTCTGGATTCCCTCCAGACGGGTCGCCGGAAGATAGAGGTTTCCGCCGTCACCGTACTCGACCTTGATATAGTCCTTGATGACATGATCCTGCTCGATCTTCTCGATTCCCTTGTAGATGCCGAGACCATGGCTCTCATGCACCACGTAGTCGCCGACAGAAAGTTCGGAGAAGCTGCTGATCTTCTTTCCCTCGTAATTGTACTTTTTCCGCTTCTTCTTCCGTTTTTCCACGCCAAACATATCGCCCTCGGTGATGACGACAAATTTGATCAGCGGGTATTCAAAGCCCTTATGGAGCTTTCCGTAAGTGACCAGGATCTCCCCCGGAGCCACCGGGCGCCCCGCATCCTCCGGGCAGAAGGCACGGAGATCATACTCTCTTAAATCCCCCGCAAGGCGACTCGCCCTGGTTCTTGACGCGGAAAGGAGAACAACGCGGTAACCGTCCTTTTTCCATTTTGTGAGATCCTTGATCAGGATCTCGAAGCTGTTCTGATAGGAGTTTAAGTTCTTTCCGGTCAGGCTGTATTTCGCCTTTACAGTCATTCCCGGAAGACGCTGGTCGAGACCTGTCATGAAGATCGAGTGAGGCGTATGGCACTCCGCCAGCACTGTCTTTGAAGCGAATAAGAGGTCCGCCTGCCCCGGCAGAATATAGCCCTGCTCCAGACGGTGGGACATGCTCTCGCGGAACTCCGTCTCAACGGTCTCGGCTTTTTCCTTCATGCGCTGGGGCTCGTCTAAAATCAACGCGAGACCAGATGCCGGTTTCTTTTCGGCTGTTTTTCCGGCTGCCCCAGAAGACACCAAAGTGACCTTAGCGCCCACTTCTTTCATATAGTCAAGAAATGAAACCGTATCCTGACAGAAATACCGAATATACGCGTCCAGCGTCTGGACATCAAAGCCCTCCTTTAAGGATTCCACAAGCTCCCCGACAGCCCGCCGGATCCGCTGGGCCTCCTCCGGCTTTTTCTGGTCCCGGAACGCTTTTTCCTGCTTTTTCTCGTCGGCTTCCAGGCACAAAATTCCCTCTTCGATATGTTCCTTCGTGAGGATCAGCTCCGCCGCCGGATAGATCGTAACTTCGTCCATCTGCTGGATCGACCGCTGGCTCTCGGCATCAAAGGAACGGATGGAATCCACCTCGTCGCCCCAGAGCTCGATCCGGACCGGAACCTCCTCCGTCAGTGGGAACACATCTAAAATTCCTCCACGGACAGAAAACTGTCCCATGCCATCCACCTGTCCCATGCGCTCATAGCCCATGCCGGTGAGAAGATGCTTGATCTCCTCCATATCAAGCGTCTGCCCCACCATGATATTCAGGCAGCTTTCTTTGATCATGGAAAGCGGCAGAAGATGGTCCATCAGACCATCCACCGTTGTCACAACAACTCCGCCTTCATCTTCCAACAAATGCTTAAAAACCTGCATTCTCTGTCTTGTCAGAAGATTTCCGTGGATATCCGAGCTGTAAAACAGAAGATCCCTTGCCGGATACAGCCAGGTATTCGGCTCAAAATAGCTGAAATCATCGAAGATCTCCTTCGCGCGGGTATCGTCATAGGTCACAACGAGCCGCCACGGATTGTCCTTTGAGAGTTCATGCATCACATGGACTTTCTGGGAATCCGTCACGCCGCTGATCTGGACCGGGCCTTTCCCCTGGTCCAGATCCTGCTTCATATCAGTATACTCCGCCAGATCTACGAGCGGATTTGCAAAAACTTCAGCCATGGTTCCTCCTGTTTTTTTACTTCTCTTCCTTCTTGCGGTTATGATCATTCATCGCCTGCGCGATCCCCACGTTCACGATCTCGCACACCGCTTCCGCCGCTTCCTTCACTGCGTCATCCATCGTTGCCTGTTCTTCCTTTGAGAAATGCCCCAGCACATAGTCCGCGAGGTCCATTCGGGACGGCTTCTCGCCGACTCCGACCTTCACCCGCGGAAATTCTTGTGTCCCAAGATGAGCGATGATACTCTTGATTCCGTTATGTCCGCCCGCGCTTCCCTTCGCGCGGATCCGTAACTGTCCCGGTGCCAAGCTGATATCGTCGTACACAATCAGGATATCCTCTGGATCTACCTTATAATAATCTGCCGCTGCGCGGATGCTCTCCCCGCTGGAATTCATATAGGTCTGCGGCTTCATGAGAATGACCTTCTCCCCGCCGATGACGCCCTTCCCACAGAGCGCCTTATGCTTTTTCTCCGAGATATCCGCCCCAATCTTCTCCGCCAGAGCGTCCATCACCATAAAGCCCGCATTATGTCTTGTATTTTCATATTCCTTTCCCGGGTTTCCGAGACCTGCTATAATTAACATTTTTATCTCCTTTTCGAATTTCCGCTGGCCGCCATGTCTTCCCTGCCGCGGTCAATGCAGAATCTGATTTTTCAAAACCGTAACGCATTTAAGGGGCCTTTTTCCAAAGTCCCCTGATTTCTACATTTTATCAGTTTTGAACGTCCAGTGCAAGGGGCAGTTATGACAAGAATCTGCCGCCAGCAGCTCCATCATGACACCCATTCAGTCCATGATCACAGCCGTTAGCGGCAGATTCTTTTATATCCTATACTCGTTTTTCATACTCCGGCAGATACCCCCTGATGTACCGTCCGAATCGTGCGGAATTTGCGCTTTTGCGCTCCTCCCTTGTGCATTCCGCTTCATGGAATACATCTATCCATAGATTACCATATTTTTAGAATTCATGCAATCCTTTTCAGGAAGCACGTACACTTGCGTTTACAGTAACTATCCTTCACAGACATTCAACTTGAATTTTCGACATAAAATCAATTGTTTTTTCATTCCTGCATCTGCGTGCTTTTCCTGTATCCGTAATTTAACTGACACTTTAATTATTTTTCCAATGCTCCGTATGCAGCAGCATATGCGCCTTATGGGACATCGGCTTTCCAAAGAAATCGCTGTAGATCTCCCTGATATCCGGGTTCTCATGAGAGTAGCGGATATCAGCTTTTGCGTCCAGCGCATAGAGCTTTCTGCCTCTCGCAAACGCCAGCTCCTCACCATCGTGGATCGGCTGTCCGCCTCCGCCGACACAGCCGCCCGGGCAGGCCATGACTTCCACGAAATCGTAGTGGACCTCGCCGCGCTCGATCTGCTGTAAAAGTCTTCTCGTGTTTCCGAGTCCGCTGACCGCTGCTGTGCGGAGTTTGATGTCACCGATGGCAAATTCCGCTTCCTGAACTCCGGCATTCTCCTGAAAACCTCCGCTGCGGACCGCTTTAAAAGCGTCTGCTGGAGGATTCTCGCCTTTTAAGGTAAAATACGCGGTGCGGAGAGCCGCCTCCATAACGCCGCCAGTCGCTCCGAAGATCACGCCCGCTCCGGTTCCCGCGTGCATCGGGCTGTCGCCAGGAATCTCCACTAAGGTATCCGGGCGGATATGGGCGGAGCGGATCATCTTCACAAGTTCTCTTGTTGTGAGAACCGCATCCACGTCATGTCCGGCATACTCGCCGTAGAAGAGATCCATCTCCCGCTCGCCTTTCTTTGCCACACACGGCATAATGGACAGCGTAAAGATCTGGTCCGGAGAAACACCAAGCTTTTCCGCGAAATATGTCTTCATGACCGCGCCGAACATCTGCTGCGGGGATTTCGCCGTGGAAAGATAGTTCACCATGTACGGGAACTGGGTCTTCACAAAACGCACCCAGCCGGGGCAGCAGGACGTGAACATCGGCCTCTCCTTCAGCTCGCCGCTCGTAAACCGTTTTATAAACTCCGTGCTCTCCTCCATGATCGTGAGATCTGCAGAGAATACCGTATCAAAGACGTAGTTCACGCCCATGCGTTTTAAAGCATCAAAGATCTTGCCCACCGGCGCGTCCTCGTCCGCCAGGCCGAGTTCCTCGCCCCAGGCCGCGCGGACCGCCGGTGCAACCTGAGCTACCACGATCTTATCCTTATTCTCGATTGCATCCCAGACCTTCTCCGTATCATCTCTCTCTGAGAGCGCGCCAACCGGACAGTGGGTGATACACTGACCGCAGAGAGCACAGTCAGCTTCCCGGATCGTCTTATGTCCCGCCACATTCACGGTCGTTCTGGAGCCGGTTCCCTCCACATCCCAGATTCCCAGTCCCTGGATCTTGTCGCAGACCTGCACGCAGCGCATGCACTTGATGCACTTCGCGGAATTGCGGATCAGCGGGAAATCCTTATCCCACGGCTGATATTCCGGTTCCTGCCTGAACGGAATGTCCAGAATGTTCAGGTCGCAGGCAACCTGCTGTAACTGGCAGTTCCCGTTTCTCGGACAGACAACGCACCGGTTATCATGCTGGGATAATAATAACTGTACCGTATTTCTTCTATGATTTCTGACCTTCGGGCTGTTGGTGTAGATCACCATGCCGTCCTTCACAACATTGTTGCAGGATGTGATCAGCTTCTCTTTTCCTTCCAGCTCCACGACGCAGACTCTGCAGGCCGCGATCTCGTTGATCCCCTTTAAGTAACAGAGCTTCGGGATCGGGATCCCGTTTCTCTCAGCAGCTTCCATGATCGTGATATTTTCCTCTGCCGAAACATGTTTTCCGTCGATGATCATATTTACCATAATGTACTCCTGCCTCCTTTAAAGATTCCGTATCCGAAATGGTCGCAGCGCAGGCACCGTCCGGCTTCCTGCTTCGCCTCCTTCTCGGTCATACAGTTCTCCACTGCGTTGAAATCGCAGACACGCTCGCAGGCATCACGTTCCGTTAAGTTCACGCGTCCGCACGGGGTCTTGTCTTTCAGGCTCGCCTCCGGGATCTCCACACCGCTGGTGATCTCGTGGTGGTAGCCGAGGTATTCATCGATGTTCGCCGCAACGACCTTCGCCGCCGCGATGGCTTTAATGACGGAAGCCGGACCGCTGGAGCAGTCGCCGCCCGCGAATACGCCAGGCATGTTCTCAAAAGCGCCGCTCTTTAAGGTGACGATCTTGCCGCGGGATACCGGAATCCCGGCCTTCTCGAAATGTCCGGACTCGATATCCTGTCCGATGGCCTTGATGAGGATGTCGCATGGGATGTAGACATCCGGCTCTCCTGTCGGCTTCACGCTGGCACGTCCATCCTTGATCGCGCTGATCATCTGCGGGGTCGCGTAGATGCCGTGGATCTTGTGATCCTCGCCGACATCCAGGGACGCCGGGGCCTTTAAGGTCACGATCTCGATACCTTCGGCGACAGCGCCCTCGATCTCTCCCGGCAACGCTGTCATATCGTTTCTTCGTCTTCTATATAAAATGCTGACTTTCTTCGCACCCAGTCTCTTCGCCGTTCGGACCGCATCCATGGACACGTTTCCGCCGCCGATGACAACGACTTCTTTTCCGGTCAGATCGATGATCTCGTCTTTTCCAACACTTCTTAAGAACTGTACCGCGGAGAGCACGCCGTCCGCGTCCTCGCCCGGAAGTCCAAGTTTTTTATCCGTGCTGGCACCGATGGTGATGAGCACCGCGTCATACTGTTCCCGAAGTTCCTGAATCGTAATGTCCACGCCGATTTTTAAGCCCTGTTTTACTTCCACTCCTGTCTTTAAGATCGCGTTGATATCCTCATCCAGCCGATCCTTTGGGAGACGGTAGTTCGGGATTCCGTAGCGGAGCATGCCGCCAAGCTTCGGAAGCATCTCATATACGGTAGTCTGATGTCCCATGAGCTGTAAGTAGTAAGCTGCGCTTAAACCACCGGGACCGCCGCCGAGGACAGCGACCTTCTTTCCCGTTGACGGAGCACATTCCGGCGGATCCACAAAGCCTGCGTAGTCCGCCGCAAACCGCTTGAGTCCTCTGATGTTGACCGCATCATCCACCATATTCCGGCGGCATCTCGCCTCGCAGGGATGCTCACAGATAAAGCCGCAGGTCGTTGGGAACGGGTTGTCCTTGCGGATCAGGCGGATCGCATCAGCATATCTTCCTTCTTCCACAAGCGCCACATAGCCCGGAATGTCCACATGGGCAGGACAGATCGCGACACAGGGAACCGGCTGGTTGTAGGTACAGGTACAGCGTCCGTTCCTGATATGCTCCACATAGTCATCGCGGTAGCCGATGAGTCCCTTGTAGACCATGTTCGCCGCCTCATAGCCGATGGCGCAATCGGCGGAATCCATGATCGACAGTGCTGTCTTTTCCATAAGATCCAGCGTGTCCATCGTCGCTTTTCCGTTTAACACATCCCGGATCAGCTGGTTCAATTGTCCGAGACCGATCCGGCACGGCACACACTTTCCGCAGGTCTGCGCATGGCACAGCTCCAGAAATGCTCTGGCCATATCAACCGGACAGAGCCCCGGCGGGCTCGACTCGATTCTTCGTTCCAGATCTTTATAAAGTCCTTCCATCACGATCCGCGCGCGGGTCGGGGACATGATTTCCAATCTGCTCATATGATCCTCTCCTCTGCAATCTTTTTTCATCGGTCACACCTGCTCACGCAGGCATGTCTGCTTTCCCCTCTATGGCTTATTGAATTTGCTCCTTAACATATTGTCGATTTTACCACGCAATTATTAATCAAATCAAGCATTTTGTTTGTTTTGCTTAATAATCTTTTGTTTAACGTTAATTTTTAGACAAATTCATAGATACGATCGTGCCTGCAAAAAAATACCGCCCGGGGACTTTCCGGACGGCATTTTCATTTGCACCTATGTTATTTTACAAGATATCCGCCGTCTACCGGGATGATCGCTCCGCCCAGATAGTCGCTGGCGTGGGATGCGAGGAAGATGCAGGCACCCTTCATGTCATCGCCAGTACCCCAACGATTTGCCGGAATACGCTCGGTGATCTGCTGATATCTTGGATTCTCCGGATCAAGCAGCGCGGAGTTCATCTCTGTTGCCATATAACCCGGCGCGATCGCATTGACGTTGATGCCTCTTGCAATCCAGTCATTGCTGAGTTCCTTGGTGAGCTGTGTCACGCCGCCCTTTGCTGCTGTGTAAGCCGGAACAGTCTGTCCGCCAAACCAGGATACCATAGATGCTATGTTGATGATCTTTCCATATCCCTTCTTCAACATGATCTTTGCAGCTTCCTGGCAAAGAATGAATACAGAATTTAAGTTTACATTGAGAACTTCATCCCACTCTTCGATCGGGAATACTTCCGCGCTATGACGTCTCTGGATACCATGTGCGTTTACAATAATGTCAAGATCGCCGCCAAGTGCAGCCACACAGTCATTGAATCCCTGATATACCTGCTCCCGCTTGCTGAAATCTGCTTTTACACCGTGGCACTTGAAGCCGCGGTCGCAGAATCCTTTTGCCACATCATAGACCTTGTCGGAAGTTCCGACGATCACGACCTCACATCCTGCCTCCATCAGACCTTCTGCCATTCCATAACCAAGTCCTCTTGTTCCGCCTGTTACGATCGCTTTTTTTCCTTCAATATTAAATAATTCCATGATCATATTCTCCTCTCAGATTTCTCTTAGTCAAACAGGATTACCATCTTCTTCGCGGACTCGTCCGGATGATCCATCAGATGGAAGACCTTGTCGATCTCGCTGAATTTGATGAATGTTGTTGCGATGCCTTCGGTGATATACTCACCCTTTTCCATTCTTGCGATCGTCGGCTCGAACGCATCCTGAGACATCCTGGAGCCAATGATGTCAAGCTCTCTCTGATTGATCATCGCCTGTGTGATTCCCTCTTTTTCTGTACAGAATCCCATCGGTACCATACGGCCCGCGTTGCAGAGGATCCCCGGCTGCAGGCACATTGTCAGGGAACCCGGGAAGCATGCAGAGTCAAACGCTACGGTGCAGCCATGTCCGTCTGTGATCTTCTGGATCTCCGCAACAACATCCTGAGTCTTGGAATTGATCACATAGTCAGCGCCGTATTCTTTTGCGCGCTCAAGGGAAGAATCGCTGATATCACAGCAAATCACGGTCTTGCAGCCCTTTGCCTTACATGTCTGTAAAATAATGGAACCGATCGTTCCTGTACCAAGGATAAATACAACATCATCTTCGACCACACGACCGCGTCCTGTGCAGTGGGAACCGATTGCAAACGGCTCAACAAGTGCCGCATCTTCCCACTTGACAGAATCGGAAATCTTGTATACTTCTTTTGCCGGCGCCGTGAAATACTGTCTCCAGCCGCCGTCTGCTCCGGAACCTCTTACTTTTACATGCTCGCACACGTTCTTTCTTCCATGCGTACACTGGTAACAGGTTCCGCAGGAGGAGAGAAGATCCACGATAACATGGTCACCCACCTTCACATTTTTCACGTTTTTACCAATCTTTGCGATCACACCGGCATTCTCATGTCCCGGAATTCTCGGATATGTGGAGCACGGGTTGGAACCATGCCAGATGTGGTGGTCACTTCCGCATACACCTGCGGATTTCATCTGGATAAGGACTTCATCCTCGTTTGCAAGTTCCGGAATCTCAACCTCACGCACCTCATATTTATGCGGTTCTACAACAACGACTTCTTTCATCATTTCAGCCATGATTCATTCTCCTTTTTTCTAAAAGACTTTGTTTTATCTATAACCGGTTTATTCCATGTTACCCTATGATCGACGGGAGCAGCAGTGAAATTCCCGGAACAAGTGCAAATAAGATTCCGCAGAGGATCTCTACTACAACGAACGGAACCAGATGCCTTGACACCTGACCAACGGACTGTTTGCTGATTCCGCATGCCACAAACATACAGGTTCCGAAAGGCGGTGTCGCCTGTCCCATTGCAAGAAGAAATACGAAGACAAGTCCGAACTGTACCGGATCGATTCCAAATGCAACAGCGATCGGCGCAAGGATCGGGCCGAGGATCAGGTTTGTTGCTCCAACTTCCAGGAACATGCCGCAGATCGTCAGAAGGATGATGATGATCGCCCAGAACATATATTTATTAGAGACAAATGCGAGCATGAAGTTCGTCACTGCCTGCGGGATCTGATAATAAGAGATCAGCCAGCCAAACATCTGCGCTGTCACAACAAGGATCATCAGGTTTGCAGTTCCTTCTGCTGTATTCTCAACGATCTCCCAGATCGTCTTCATGCTGATCTCGCGATAAACAGCGAGGCATACGATCAGACCATAAACAACGGCAACAACTGCGGACTCTGTCGGTGTAAAGATTCCGGCGTAAATACCTCCGAGAATGATGACCGGCATGATCAGCGCCCATACTGCGTCTTTAAAGGAAACAAGAAATCTCTTGAAGGAAAACTTGTCGGATTTCGGGAATCCGCATTTCTTTGCTTTGTAGTAAGCATAGAGGCAAAGAAAAATGCTGCAGACAACACCTGGAAGAATACCGGCCATTAAGAGTGCGCCTACGTCTGTTCCTGTGATATTACCGTAAATAACGAGCACGATACTCGGCGGAATTACGATTCCAAGTGTTCCTCCGATCGCCTGAACAGCTGCCGCATAAGATTCCGGATAGCCGCGCTTTACCATCTCCGGGTACATCAGTCCGCCGATAGCCGCTGTTGTAGCAACAGAGGAACCGGAAATTGCTGCAAAGAATGTGCAGGCAACGATGGATACCAGGGAGATTCCACCGGAGATCCAGCCGACGAGGGAATCTGCAAAGGCAACGAGACGTTTGGAAAGTCCGCCCTTTGACATAACGTCACCGGCGAGCATGAATGCCGGGATCGCCAGCATTGAGAAGCTGTTGGAGTTTGCGAAAATTCTCTGTGCGATCACTACAAATGTAAGCTTCGGGTCAAGAAGAACCGCTACAATACATGATAACCCCAATGCCCATGTAATTTCAAGTCCGCATGCCATGCCGACAAGCAGGACAACGATCAAAGCAATAGCTGCAGTCTGCATCAGCCTACCTCCTTCTCTTTTCCAAATTCCTCCCAGGTATCTACGATCAATGCGAGGAAATTCATAATAAATCCGATAAACATGATCCCGTAAAGCAGGCTCATTGGAATTCCCATTGCCGGGCTGATCTGATATCCACCGATCTCAATAAGCCCGTAGCCGCTATACATAAGAATCAAACTAACATAAATGGCGATTCCTTTCCGGATCACATCCATAACATACTGTGCCTTTCCCTTCAGGTATCCGTCGATCAGCTCAATGCGGACAAACAGGTGATCTGTCGCCGCGAGGTTGATTCCAAGAACGATCAATGCCACAAACAGATATCTGGAAAGTTCCTCCGACCATGTCAGGCTCTTAAATATAACAAATCTGCAAAATGTCTGTAAGAATACAACTCCGATCATCAGTAAAAGGACTGCGCCGATGATCGCTTTATTGATTTTCTGTACTTTTTTAAAGACTGCCGCGAATTTTTCCATAACGCACCTCCTACTTATTTACTGACAGTGCCCGGATCTCAGAGATCATATCACCATACTGTTCTTCCCACTGCGCATACAAGTCTGCTGCCTTGTCGATGAACTGCTGCTTATCCGGATATGTGACGGTCATTCCCTGTTCCCTTAACTGGTCAACAGCTTCTCCATCCATCTTCCGGCTCAGCTCTCTCTCACTGATACTGCATTCTGCCATGACGTCTGTAAAGATCTGTTTTGTCTCATCATCGAAGGATGCCCAGGTTTCCGGACTCATAACGAGGAATACAGTCGAATACGCATGTTCCGTGATCGCAAGATGTTTGTTGACCTGTGCGACGTTATTTGTCAGAATAACCGTTGCCGGATTCTCCTGTCCATCGAGAGCGCCCTGCTGAAGCGCGGTGTACGCCTCGCCCCAGGACATCGGTGTCGCGTCGGCTCCCATGGCTTTCCAGAATGCGATATGTACCTGATTCTCCATAGTCCTGATCTTAAGACCAGAAACATCGTCTACGGAGTTGATATCACGCTTGCTGTTTGTCAGGTTTCGGAAACCGGATTCCCAGATTCCAAGTCCATAAAGTTGAACACCGGAAAGCTTGTCTAAAAATCTTGTTCCAATATCACCAAGGAACACTGCATCTGCCTGATCTGTCGATGTAATCAGATACGGAATGTCCAATGCCTGAAAATCACTGATGAAGTTTCCGATCGTAGACTGGTTTACGACTGCGATATCGATCGTTCCCATCTGACAGCCTTCGATCGTATCGATCTCTGCACCGAGCTGACCATTGTGATAAGTCTCGATCTTGTATTTTCCCCCGGTCTCCTCATAGATCCTGTCTGCGAAATGATCCATCGCCTGTCCGATAGCTCCGGTCTGCGAGGATGTCTGTGCCATTCGAAGCGTGATCGTTCCGTCTGTGCTGTTCTTCTGATGACTGTCCTTGTAGATGCTGAATCCGCTGAGTACAACTGCTGCTGCGAGAATTCCTGCAGCTGCGAGAGCTGATGACTTTTTGCTCATTCCTCTTTAAGCTCCTTTCCCTTTTCCGAAAATCTACGGAGTTACAAGTGCTCCGTCACGTCCTCTTGTCTGTGTCCACGTTGTCACGGTGTTCTCACACGGATACTTTGCCGCCTCAGTTTCATCGATATCGACGCCCAGGCCTGGCTTATCATTCGCGTAAACATAGCCTTTCCGATACTCCGGCATACCTGGGAATACATCAAGAAGCGCGCCGTGCGGTCCTTTTAATTCCTGAATCACAAAGTTCGGCGGTTCGATCCCGGACCATTCCTGAACACCGAAATTCTGTGCCGCAAGGTCGATGTGGATATTTGCTGCATGGGCTAACGGAGACATATCCCCCGGTCCGTGCCATGCTGTCCGAACACCAAACTGCTCCGCAAAGATCTGAAGCTTTCTCGCCGGTGTAATTCCTCCAACCTGGCTGATATGAACACGGATGAAATCGATGAGCTGTTCTGCGATCACGGTTCTCCATTCATACGGATTGTTGAACAGTTCCCCCTGCGCGATCGGGATGCTCGTCTGCTGTCTTAAATTTCTAAGCCAGGAGAGCTGCTCTAACGGAACCGGATCTTCCAGAAAGAAAAGATCAAACGGTTCAAGACCTTTCGCAAGCGCCACCGCATCAGCCGGAGCAATCCGCTCATGGACATCATGCACAAGCTGCATATCGTAACCGATCTTCGCTCGAATCTGTTCAAATAACTGGATTGTATCGCGGATGTATTTCTTAGAATCGAGATACAATCCATCATGTGCGCCTTCTGGTGCTGTCTCAGGTGTCTGTCCATAAGGAAGTCCGCCGTAACCGCCGCACTGGCATCTTAAGTGGGTAATCCCCATTTCCTGATACATCTGAATATTCTCGCAGATCTCATTAATGTCCCGTCCGTCCACATGACGGTAGACCGGAATTCCTTCCCTTACTTTTCCTCCAAACAACTCGTATAACGGCATCCCTGCCATCTTTCCCTTGATATCCCAAAGCGCCATGTCGATTCCGGAAATCGCGTTATTCTCGATCGGGCCATTTCTCCAATAGCCGTTCTGATGCATCAGCTGCCAGGTCTCCTCGATATTTTCAACCGGACGCCCTACAAGCAGCGGCTTCATATACTCCTCAATCAGATGCTTTACCGTCAGATGGCGGTAAGCAAAGGTTGCGCAGCCAAGTCCATACAGCCCCGGCTGATTTGTCTCGATCTTTACGACCACAAGATTGATTCCTTCTGGTGCCGTACAGATCACCCGGATATCCCTAATCTTTACTGACATCCCATATTCCTCCTCATCCTTTTATTTATAAGACGTTGCCATAATCAGTTTATTGATTTTGCAGATTTTCAAGTTGTCTTGATTGTCTCTTAACTTGTTACTCATCATACAAGTTTGGTTTTATTATCAAGGTGCCTTTTGCGCTGCAACCGACACCCTGTTTTACTCATTGCTTATTTTTTTCCTGTTCCGCCTTCACGATCTTCGATCTTTCCAGACATCTTCAATGTCTCAATCGAACCACCAAGATGCTGTTCCATTACGTCACGAGCCCTTTCTGCATCATGATTTTTAAATGCTTCCAGTATCTCCGTGTGGTAGTGAAGTCCCGTCTCATATCCGAACAACTCATTCATTTGTTCATGGTTCTTTCTGGATTCCAGAAAAACTTTATGAAGACTCTTTTCCAGAAGCGGATTGCCGGAGGTCCGGCTGATAACTTCATGAAATTTCAGGTCTGCACGGACAAATTTCGCTCGGTCTCCTTTAAATTCCTTCATCTGTTCCAGATAAACTTCCAGAGCGGCAACTGTTTTTTCATCGCAGTTTTCCATTGCGAGTACGCATGCCCCCGGCTCCAGAATCTTTCTGAATTCCAGTACTTTGCAGATATCCATACAATCTTCCGATGTGATCTTGTATTCTGCCTCGTCCCAGTTTTCAACCTGAGTGTTGATCAGGAACGTTCCTTTTCCCTGATAGCTTTTCAGAACACCAATCCCGATCAGATATTGAAGTGCCGATCGGATACTGGAACGGCTGACTCCAAGTTCCATAACCATCTGGTTTTCAGACGGAATCTTTTCGCCGATGTTCCATTTTCCGGATTCAATATTTTCCTTCAGATACTCAACGACCTGATCCGTAATATTGACTGTTTTTATTTTCATCCTCGCGCGTTACCTGCTTCTTTATTATTCTGCTTGTTGGGCGGATAAGATTGTTCTTTTACTTGTCAGACAACCTATGAGTTGATTATATCCTATTTTTACCTAAAGTCAATACCCATTTTCAATATTTTTCGTTGTTTTTTACAGACTAAACGGAATCTTTGCGGGGAATGTTGATATGTTCCATGCAGAAAATGACTGCCCATGTAAAGCATCTTAACTCTATATCACTCTGTACTGATCTGCCGCCGTTTGCTTGCATCGCTGAAACTTCCATGGTAGAATAGAAATGATGTGTACAGAAATTATCCACTCACCCGAAAGGAGACTTGTGATATGAAATCCGGAGAACATTTTGACGTGATCATCATCGGCGCGGGCCCGTCCGGAATCTTCTGCGCGTATGAGCTGATCAAAGAAAAACCTGAACTGAATATTTTAATGATTGAAAAAGGAAGACCGATCGAGAAACGTGTCTGTCCGAAGAGAAAAACAAAGGTGTGCGTGGGCTGCAAACCATGTTCTATCACCACCGGTTTCGCCGGAGCAGGAGCTTTCTCCGACGGAAAGCTCTCCCTTTCCCCGGATGTCGGCGGAAATCTGCCGGAGATCTTAGGATATGACAAGGCAACTGAACTCATCCGGGAATCCGACGATATCTATCTGCAGTTCGGCGCTGATAAGAACGTCTACGGTGTTGACAAACAGCAGGAGATCCGCAAGATCCGCAAGAAAGCCATCAATGCAAACTTAAAGCTCATCGAGTGTCCGATCCGCCACCTCGGAACGGAGGAAGGCTATAAGATTTACACAAGACTGCAGGAACACCTTCTCGCCAACGGAATCCACATGGAATTCAACACCATGGTCAAGGATATCATCATCGAGGACGGTGCCGCAAGGGGTGTTATCACCGATAAAGATGAGACATACTACGCAGATGAGGTTGTCTCCGCCATCGGACGTGAAGGCTCCGACTGGTTCTCCCACATCTGCGATGACCACGGAATCGATACCGAAGTAGGAACCGTCGACATCGGCGTCCGTGTTGAGGTCCGCGACGAGGTCATGGAGTTCCTCAACAAGAACCTCTACGAGGCAAAGCTTGTATACTACACACCGACCTTCGACGATAAGGTCCGCACATTCTGTACGAACCCGTCCGGTGAGGTTGCTACCGAATACTATGAGAACGGCCTGGCTGTCGTAAATGGTCACGCTTATAAATCAAAAGAATATAAGACAAACAACACAAACTTTGCGATCCTGGTTTCCAAGAACTTCACAAAGCCCTTCAAAACCCCGATCGAGTACGGCAAACATATCGCCCAGCTGTCCAACATGCTATGCGACGGAAAGATCCTGGTCCAGACCTTCGGCGATTTCCAGAGAGGCCGCCGCACCACGGAGGAACGTCTCTGCAGAAACAACATCATCCCGACCTTAAAGGATGCCGTTCCGGGCGACCTTTCCTTAGTTCTCCCGCACCGCATCATGGTGGACATCAAGGAGATGTTAAAGGCCCTCGACAAGGTAACTCCGGGTATCGCCAGCGATGAGACACTGCTTTACGGAGTGGAGGTTAAATTCTACTCCAACAAGGTCGTTGTCGATAAGGACTTCGAGACAAACATCCACGGCCTCCGCGCCATCGGTGACGGTGCGTCCGTGACCCGCGGACTTCAGCAGGCATCCGCGAATGGCTTATCCGTTGCCAGAAGTATTCTCGCGAAGATCGATCAGAAATAGGGCAGTAAAAAGCTTCCTTTGAATCTGTATGCTGAAAACCACACATGTAAAATAGAAAAAAGAGCATCTTTGCGCTCCAATGTTTTAAGGAATTTTCCAAAACATTGAAGCCGCAGGTGCTCTTTTCATATTTTATAAACAACTACTGATGACCAGTAAGCGTTTTTCCTTCTCCAATCCATTCAAAATCGGCTTCGCCGATGGGATTTTTACCTTCCAGCCTAAGTTTTCACTTTTACTTTCTTGGATGCGCTCCCTGGTACGCCTCTCTGACTGCGCTGTCCATGGCATATGCCGTGTACATCTGGGTGGATGCCAGGTCGGAATGACCCATCATGGTCTGGACGGCACGCATGTCAGCGCCATTGCTTAAGAGGTGCGCCGCGAAAGAATGGCGCAGAGTGTGGGGTGTGATGTCTTCCTCGATTCCTGCCCGCTCCCCGTAGTATTTGATAATCTTCCAGAATCCCTGACGACTCATGGCTCTGCCGCTGTAATTTGTAAACAGTAGTTCCGATCGTGTTCCTTTTAAAAATGTCTCACGGGCAGACTCCAGATATTTCGCAAGAGCGTCCTTCGCCGCATGGCCAAAGGGAATCATCCGCTCCTTGTGCTCATCGCGGCAGGTGATAAAGCCGATGGACATATTTACATCGGAGAGCTTTAGATTCACGAGTTCCGTCACGCGGATCCCTGTCGCGTATAAGAGTTCCAGCATTGCCTTATCGCGGATCTCCTTCGGATTCGCGCCGGACGGCTGCTCCAGGAGTTTCGTCACCTCGTCAACTGTGAGGATCACAGGCACCTTTTTCTCGATCTTCGGCGCATGCATCGAATCTGCCGGATCACGGCGGATCTTTTCTTCCTTAAACAGCCAACCAAAGAACGATCTCGTGGATGCCAGTGCCCTCGAAACTGTCGACGCTGCTTTTCCTTCTTTCTCCAGGAAAAGGATATAGGAATTTAACGCCGTCTTTGTCACTTTCCCGCAGTCTGTGATTCCGTTTTCCTCCAGATAATCTGCCATTTTTAACAGATCTCTCTGATAAGAAAGCGTTGTATTTTTTGACGCGTGTTTTTCTTCCTCCATATAGTTTATGAAGGTTTGAATTTCCTCTCTCATACCTTTTCCCCGTTCATTTCCAGACACAGTTATCCGCGCTTTTCACGATCCTATACGAAATCATAACTATTCAGCAGCTTCACCAGCTTATGTTTTCTCCTGGTCAGCGCAGTAAGTGCGCAAATCCACAGAACAGTTACACAAAATTTTCCTGTTCGAAATTTTCAGCACCTGTGTCTATATACGTTTATACTCTATCTGTTTTTTAGTTTCACGATGTCTGCCTTTGGGAAACAGGGGACATAGGCCTAAGTTTTCCACCATCCCCCCGATACGCTGTTTTTCCCGGCAAAACCAGTATTTTTCTACATTATAGTCCCATTTTAGGGCAAAATCAAACGGATTTTTCCCACTTGGATCCCATTTTAGACTATTTTACATAACTAATCGCTAGATATGGAACTGTATATATCCACAATGGCAATATCTTGTCAAAATGCGCAAAATTTTTTTATAAAAAAAAGGGCTGAAAGCCGCGTATTTCCTGGGAAAATTCCACTTTTCCGCCCCATTATCCTGACTACCGTACCACGCCATCAACGCCTTTCGTCAGATATTGTCTCTTCCGTTGATGTCCTAATTCAAATCTACGATTTTCAGATATGCCTTTCTAAAACAGTTGGAAGATCAGCGCTGAGAAATTTGGATTTATGAATATCTCAGATATAATTCCAAGCACCATAAAAAATACCATCATCCATAACCTGATTTTCTCTTTTCCATCCGCCTGCTCCACGACCATGATCCATAAAAGGTAAGCCGCCAGTATATAAAAGAATCCCTGCGGAAATACAAGTCCGAAAAAGCGCAGGATCCCATAAATTCCCGCATGCATCGTCAACACACAGACAGCGATTGCGGATGTAAATGCCAGATAGACTGCTCCCGCGTAAAACAGGATTCTGGCAAAAACTGCCTGGCAGATCAGAATTCCCAATAAAATCCACACAAACCGTTTTTTCAATACTCCCACAAACAGACTATACCGGTCCGCCGACACGATCTCCGATGATGTGAGGATCCCGGAGAACCAGCTTTCAAGTGTGCTTTTCATCTCTGCGCTCATCTTATTGAAGAAAACTGTCCCCATAACGGTCCCCAAGAATAAAAAAAAGGACAGCCAGAACATCTGACTGTCCCAAAATCTCCGATGCCTGTGAATTCCGGCCATAGCGATACCGTCCATGTTCCTTTTTCACAATGTATGCGCATATGGGCCTACTTTATCCACAGGATTTGTAACTATTCAGTACCTTCATAGTTACGTGCAAAAATCCATTCCAGATCAACTTCGCTGATGGGATTTTTGCCTTCCAGCCTATGTTTTCTTACGGTCAGCGCAGCAAGTGCGCAGACCTACTGAACAGTTACCAGGATTTTTTCTAATTGCAGCAATCTTTCCACAGGCAGGCAGCCAGCCCTATCCTCACTGACACTTTCCGCTTACTGGCTTCTGCCGTTTTTTCTATCGAATTCCCTCTTTCTGAGCGTACGCAAGGATTGCCGCAATCGTCTTCGCGTCTGTCATCTTGCCGGTGTAGATCATCTCAAGAAGATCCTTTACTTCCCACTCTTCCACATCAATACTCTCATCCGCATCGAGATGCTGCTTTGACGGGATCAGGTCTTTTGCGATATAGACACCGATCTGCTCATCGCAGAAAGCCACTGTCGTGTTGACTGTCATCAGGAATTCCAGGGTTTCGCTGCGGAATCCTGTCTCCTCCTCAAGTTCTCTCGCCGCGCACTCGATCTTCGGCTCATCCGGCGCATCAAGTTTTCCTGCCGGAATTTCCAGCGTGAACCGGTCTAAGGCGTTCCGGTACTGACGCACCATGAGGATCTTTCCGTCCTTTGTCACCGGGAGAACGGCTGCCGCGCCATCGTGGTGGATATAGTCATACACTTCCTCGATTCCGTTCGCGACAACGGTATCCCGGTAGATCTTTAAGATCGTTCCGGTGTATGCAAGATCACGTTTTAAACGAGTTGTTTTTTCCATACTAAAGTCTTTTCCTTTCATGAATGTATCTGTTAACTGCCTTAACAGACATTCTAAACAATTCCTCTCAGATTTTCTATTCTGCGGAATTACCCTGCAGTATTTTCCTCTGCTCAGAACTTATTTTTTTACATTTTTCACACTGCTACGGAAATTTCCGTGTCTTTCACGTAATTATCAGCCTTTTAACTTTTTATTCTTCTCAAAGTTTGCATCACACGCCTTAATGATCGCACCGCGGAATCCGTTCTCCTCAAGGGCAGCAAGTCCCTCGATAGTGGTTCCTCCCGGTGAGCATACCATATCCTTTAATTCGCCCGGATGTTTTCCTGTCTCAAGGACCATCTTCGCGCTTCCTAAAACGGCCTGGGCAACCATCTTGTAAGCGGCCTGGCGCGGGAGTCCGTTCTTTACGCAGCCGTCAGCCAGCGCCTCGATAAACATGTATACATAGGCCGGGGAGCAGCCGCTGGCGCTTCCAACAACATCCATCAGCTTCTCATCCACTTTCTCCATCTTTCCGAAGGAAGTAAAGAATCCGTCGATGACATCCTTTTCCTCATCGGTAAACAGCGCCTCATCGTAGCTCACCCCGGACATTCCCTCGCCGACCATAGCCGGTGTATTCGGCATGGAGCGGACGATTCTCGCACTGTCTCCGAGACCTGCCTGGAGATCCGCGATCGCATATCCAGCCGCGATGGAGATCACAACCTGATCTTTCCTGATCTTTCCGTTTAATTCCTTAAAAACTGTCGGAAGTACCTGCGGCTTTACTGCCAGCACCAGGTATTTTACCTGCTCTGCGCAGTCAGTTGCTGTTGAGACATGGGCAACACCTGTCTCCTCCGTAATTTTCTGCATCTTCGCCTCATGGGCGCTTGTGAAAAGCAGCTCTTCCGGCTTATATGTCTTTAAAAGTCCCCGCATGATAGCGGTTCCCATGTTTCCCATTCCGATAAAACCAATCTTTGCCATATCAATATTACCTCCTGTTTTATATTCTCTGTTATCTCTCATCTGCAGCAGACCAATCTTTGCTCATATTGCAAAAGCTTCGGCAGCACAGAGACTTCTAAATTTCCTGTTAAAAAAACCGCTGCCATACAGATTCTCTCTGCACAGCAACGGCTTTCATTTTTATTTCGCGTAATCGGTAACTCTGGACTCGCGGATCACGTTGACTTTGATCTGTCCCGGATACTCCAGGCTCTCTTCGATCTTCTTGGATATATCTCTTGCGAGAAGAACCATATCGTCATCGCTGATCTGCTCCGGTACTACCATAATGCGCACTTCGCGTCCCGCCTGGATCGCAAAGGACTTGTCTACTCCCTTGAAGGAGTTTGTGATATCCTCAAGCTGCTTTAAGCGGTTCGTGTATGTCTCCAACGTTTCTCTTCTTGCGCCCGGTCTTGCAGCGGAGATCGTATCTGCTGCCTGAACGATGCAGGAAATAAGGTTCGTCGGCTCAACATCGCCATGGTGGGATTCCACAGCATTGATAACGATCGGGGACTCTTTGTATTTCTTACAGAGTTCCGATCCGAGCTGTACATGGGAACCTTCCATCTCATGGTCAACGGATTTTCCAATGTCATGTAATAAGCCGGCACGCTTTGCCATTCTGACGTCAACACCAATCTCGGCTGCCAGTAAACCGGATAACTGTGCGACCTCGATGGAATGCTTCAATGCATTCTGACCATAGCTGGTTCTGAATTTCATCTTGCCGAGGAGCTTGACGAGCTCCGGATGGATATTGTGAATGCCGACCTCAAGGATTGCGGCTTCACCTTCCTCGCGCATCATGTTTTCAACTTCCTTCTGCGCTTTCTCCACCATCTCTTCGATTCTCGCCGGATGGATACGTCCATCCACGATCAGTCTTTCAAGAGCAATTCTTGCAACTTCACGTCTTACCGGATCAAAACCGGATAATACGACAGCTTCCGGTGTATCATCGATAATGAGTTCCACACCTGTCATTGTCTCGAGAGTACGGATATTACGTCCCTCACGTCCAATGATGCGGCCCTTCATCTCATCGCTCGGGAGCTGAACGACAGAAACTGTAGTCTCAGCCACATGGTCAGCTGCACATCTCTGGATGGCGGTAACCACATATTCTTTGGCTTTCTTGTCAGCTTCTTCCTTTGCTTTGGCTTCTAATTCCTTGATGAGCTTTGCGGTGTCGTGTTTTACATCTTCCTCTACGGATTTCAGAAGATATTCCTTCGCCTGCTCGCTGGTAAGTCCGGAGATCTTCTCCAGTTCTTCCTGCTCCTTAGCAAATAATTCCTCGACCTCGGAAGAACGCTTTCTTAAAGTCTCTTCCTTCGCGGCAAGACTGGATTCTTTTCTCTCCATTGCCTCAGATTTTTTGTCGAGGTTTTCCTCTTTGCTCAGTACGCGGCGCTCATAACGCTGGATCTCGGCTCTCCGTTCTCTGGTTTCCTTTTCAAGCTCGTTTTTCGCTTTTAAATTCTCTTCCTTCGCTTCCAGGAGAGCTTCTTTCTTCTTCGTCTCGGCGACCTTCAATGCTTCATCTATTATTTCTCTGGATTTTTCCTCTGCGCTACCGATCTTGCTTTCATAACTGTTCTTGCGGTAAGCGACAGCCACGACCCAGGTAATAGGAGCCACAATAATTGCTGTTATAATAACGCTGATTATTGGTGACACAGGAGCACCTCCTTTATTTAGTTTTCATTGTACTAATTACAACACTTCAATTTTAAACTGTTTTATGCATTATGTCAAGTATAATGCCCTCATTCCGGGTACTTCTGTGCATCCCCACGAAGCCTGTCATATCCTGTCCTTTGGGGCCGGAAACAGCTCTATTCCCACTGCTTCATCGCACTGTTGATCGCGTCGTAGGAAAAACCTTTTCGCGCCAGAAATGCGTAGATCTTCTGGCGTTTCGCGGGATCCGGTTCTTCCGGGTCGTAATTTTTCTTTCTCAAAAGTCCGAGGATCTGGGCAGACTCGTCCACCTCCATATCCTCAAAGACCATCTCCACCAGATCGTCGCTGACGCCTTTCTGGCGGAGGTCAAATTTCATCTGGCGGATGCTCTTTTTGTGGTCGTTTTTCTCCACATACCGCCTCGCGTAGTCCTCATCGTCCAGATACCGGTAGTGTTTCAGAAAAAGAAGCGCATCTTCAACAGAGGCTGGCGAAAACCCCTGTTCCGCCAGCTTCTTGCGCATTTCATTTTCTGTTTTTCCGGAAAACTGAAGATAGTAGAGACCTTTGTTCCGCGCCTCCCGGAACTCCTCCGGAACCGCGTCTCCATCCGCACCGGCATACATTTTCTGCTCCCGGTGCTCTTCCTGCTGCCATTCTTTCATCTATGCTTTCCTGTCAGAACTGCCTTCCTGTCTCAAGCTTCTTTCTAAAGTGCCGTACCCGCCAGACAGTTCTCTTTTTCATCATTATTTTTATTACTCGTCAGCTTCCTCAGCCTCATTAACCGCCGGTGCCGCAGCTGCCTCACCCGGGGCAACATGCTGCGCTTCCAGTCCGTGAAGCTCCCTCACCTGGTTCTCGATCTCCTCGCAGATCAGCGGATTCTGCGCAAGGTAGGTCTTCGCGTTCTCGCGTCCCTGACCGATCTTCGCTCCCTTATACGCGTACCAGGAACCGCTCTTCTCGACGATATTTGCGTCAGCAGCCAGATCAAGAACATCGCCCTCGCGGGAGATTCCCTTTCCGAACATAATATCAAACTCAGCCTCTTTAAATGGCGGAGCGATCTTATTCTTTACAACTTTTACGCGGACGTGGTTTCCGATCACCTCGCCGCTCTGCTTTAAGGACTCGGTTCTTCTTACGTCAAGACGAACGGAAGAATAGAACTTAAGGGCGCGTCCACCAGTGGTCGTCTCCGGGTTTCCGAACATAACGCCGACCTTCTCACGGAGCTGGTTGATAAAGATCACGATACAGTTTGTTTTGCTGATGATGGCGGTCAGTTTTCTTAAGGCCTGGGACATCAGGCGGGCCTGTAAGCCGACGTGGGAGTCACCCATATCGCCGTCGATCTCCGCCTTCGGAACAAGTGCCGCTACAGAGTCCACGATCACGATATCAACGGCACCGGAACGCACCATCGTCTCTGTGATCTCTAAGGCCTGCTCGCCGTTATCCGGCTGGGAGATATAGAGATTGTCGATATCAACTCCGATATTCTTCGCGTATACCGGATCGAGAGCGTGTTCAGCGTCGATAAATCCGGCGATCCCGCCGCGCTTCTGGACTTCCGCTACCATATGGAGAGCGACCGTTGTTTTACCACTGGACTCCGGTCCGTAGATCTCAACGACACGTCCTTTCGGAAGGCCGCCAAGTCCGAGAGCGATATCAAGGCTTAGAGAACCCGTCGGAACCGTCTCGATATTCATATTCGCACCGGAATCACCGAGCTTCATAACGGAGCCTTTTCCGTAAGCTTTTTCAATCTGTGTGAGAGCCGCGTCAAGGGCTTTTAATTTATCATCTTTATTCATATTCTTCCTCCAAGATCCGGCCCCGCAGCGTTCCCCGCGTCCCCGGACATCCAATAATCACTGATTTTTCAATCCGCATATTTCTTCACATACTTCACGTCCACGAAAGCGGAGTGCCGTATGCGAACAAATGTTCTGCACCTGTTAATCATAATATAATCCATGTAAAAAGTCAACTGTTTCTTATCATTCCGACCGCTTTTGATCAATTCGCAGTTAATGTCCACGCCTTGCGCAAACAGCAACAGATTTTGCTGATGCTTCGCATTCCAAATCGGAAAAATCCACTACCGCCACTGTACTGTACGGATTTTTCAGTTCAGAAAATCCCTACCTGCGCACAGTAACACCATCATACTTCATCCCCTCTCCGGCAGATCCCCACGTTTCAATACCAGACTTTCTGCTCCCCGCTGTCATAAAATACCCTTCTGCCTGTCCTTTACTTCTTTCCATCTTATCTTCTCACTGAGGCCTGCAGCGATCCGCCGCCAGGACGATGCATTCCCGCATCATGAACTATCTGCTATCCGGGACAGACATCCCAGAACGATTTCAGATACCCGTACTATATCGAAATTCCTTCGCCCTGTCAATCGGCATTCTCCACAAATTCAGACTCTCATTTTTTACCTGGTCAGCCATGAAAAATTTGTCTGATCTCCAATATCCGCCTCACAGCTTCCTTCCCCATGCTCCGCGTAAACAACAAAAGACGGCAGCCCATGCCCACAATACATGTTCTGCCGCCATTCTATCCTATTTATTATATATGTATTCCCATCCGGCTCACGCCAGGACTTCCTATCTCTCCTTCGAAGCCCGCGCTACCAGTCCGCTGAGCGCCAGAAGCGCCAGAACATTCGGAATGACCATAAGCCCGTTGAAGAAGTCCGCTAAGGACCATACAAGTTCCAGCTTCAGGCAGGAACCGATCACGATGCAGACAACAACGATCAGCGAATAGAGCTTTGATGCCTTCTCGCCGAATAAATACTTCACATTCACAAGTCCGAAGAAATGCCAGCTTAAGATCGTGGAGAACGCGAAGAAGAACAGGCAGACTGCAACGAAGATGATCCCCGCGCTGCCGAAGCCCTTCATGAATGCCGCCTGAGTGAGCGCGGTACCGTCCTTTCCTGTGCTCATAACGCCTGTTGTGAGGACAGAGAATACCGTCAGGTTCAGGACGATAAATGTGTCGATGAACACGCTGACCATTGCACAGAGCCCCTGATGATGTGGGGATTCCGCCTTCGCTCTCGCATGGGCATGCGGGGTGGATCCCATACCTGCCTCGTTTGAGAAGAGGCCGCGGGCAACACCGTAGCGGATCGCCTCACGCACCGTGATTCCAGCGCCTGCGCCGAGAACTGCTTCCGGCGCAAACGCGCCCTCGATAATGGAAAGAAACGCTGCCGGAAGAGCCGTGATGTTCATGCAGATCAGGACCAGGCTGCCGACGATATAAACGCCGGCCATGATCGGAACGATCTTCTCAACTACCGTTGCCAGACTCTTTGTTCCTCCAAGGAAGATCACCGCTGCGATCACTGCGACAACAATGCCGACGATCACCGGTGAAAGCTCCACATGAAATACCTGAAATGCTTCCACAAACGCTGCTCCGATGGAATTGGACTGAACCATATTTCCCATAAAGCCCAGAGCAAGAATAATAAATACCGCGAACAGAGTGGAAAGTGCCTTTCCGAATGTTCCCTTGAACGCCGCTTTGATGTAGTAGACAGGACCGCCTGTCACCTCGCCGTTTACCTCTGTCTTATATGTCTGTGCCAGAACTGCCTCTCCGTAGATCGTCGCCATTCCAAGGAATGCGCTGACCCACATCCAGAAGATCGCGCCCGGGCCTCCGCCGATAAGGGCTGTCGCCGCTCCGGCAAGGTTTCCTGTACCTACCTGAGCCGCGATGGCTGTCGCGATGGACTGGAACGGAGTCATCTCGCCCTTTTCGTGCTTCTCACCATTCATGCTGAAATGCCCGAATACCTGACGGACGCCCTCCCTGAACTTTCTGACCTGGATAAATCTCAGGCGGATCGTATAGTAAAGTCCGGTTCCGCATAAGAGAACAAGCAGGAGAAAGCTCCACAGAAAATCATTTCCCTTTGTTACAAGCTGCATCAGTGTGTCCATTTTAATTATCCTCCTCTTTCATCATCATAGCCGCCAGCCTTTTCTTTAAATTTCCGGCTGTCCGGCAGCATGGAATATCCCCTCTGAATTTCCATGCAATAAAATAAGAGCTGATATTGATCAGCTCTCCAAAGAGTAGAACATTTGCATACAACGGGGAGTTACCCCATTGTGGTTATTTGTATGCCCTGTCCTTTTGCCTGAGAGATCGACCGGTACCATGGACATGAACCGGTCTTACACCTTCGGCGCTCCATACGGAGACTCTCCAGAGTGTCCAGGCGGACGTTTGTCCGTCTGGACTGCACTTATGTGTTACATACTATCACAGTTTTCCTTCTGTATCAACGTGTTTTTGAGGTAAATCGGCAAATTTTGTAATTTTTGTAAATATTGTCACATATGGTCTGCAGATCATCTGTCTTTTGCTTCAATCTGACGAGCCATTTTCTGACCGCTCCGCATGAGCCGCCTGACGCTGTTTTGCAGCTTCCAGCTCATGCTGCTTTAACGCCTCCGAGAACTCTACGCGGATCTCCGTTCCCTTGCCCTGCTCACTCTCAAGGGTCAATTTTGCCCCGTGCTGGGCAACGATGTGCTTTACGATCGCAAGTCCCAGACCGGTTCCTCCCGTCGCCTTCGAGCGGCTCTTATCCACGCGGTAGAATCGCTCAAATACACGCTCCTGATGTTCCGCAGAGATACCGATTCCGGTGTCCTTCACGGAAAGGAACGTATGCCCGTTCTCAATGCCGGTCGTCACCGTCACGGTTCCGTCCTTTTTATTGTACCGGATCGCGTTGTCGCAAAGATTATAGATCAATTCCTCCATCAGCTGCTTATCCGCGAAAACCGGCGCTTCTCCGCCCTGTACCCGGATCGTCACGTTCTGTTTCTGGGCATTCATCTGGAGCATGTCCACACATTCTCTCGCCAACGGAAACAGATCCAGATCTCGATACTCCACATCTTTCTTTCCGCCGTCAAGCTGGGAAAGCTGGATGATATCATTGATCAGAGTCAGAAGTCTCGTCGCGTTTTTATGGATCTCCGACGCAAACCGTTCCGTATTCTCCCCGGACATTCCGTGTTCGATCAGTTCCGCATAGCCGGAGATCGCCGTAAGCGGGGTCTTGAGCTCATGGGACACGTTTGCCGTAAATTCCTGCCGGACCTGGGAGCTCTTTAAGATATCCTCATGCTGCTGCCGGATCTTATTCATAAACGGTACCAGCTCCTTGTAGGCCGCCTGTGTCCCCGGCTCTGAAAGATTCTCCGCCATCTGCTCGATCGGCGTCACAAGGTTCTTCGTAAAATAATTTGCCATCATGATACAGAAGAAAAAGAGAAGGACAAATACTCCCACTACCGTCATCATCATGTTCTGGGTCAGGGCAAAAATATTGTCGCCCTCCCTCGCGATCCTTAAGATCCGTCCGTTGTCCAGCCGGATCGCATAGTAGAACAGATTTTTATCCAGCGTTGTGGACCGGCGGGTTCCGCTTCCTTCTCCGGACTTCGCCGCCATGAGGATCTCCGGGCGGCCTTCATGGTTATCCATCACAGAAAAATCCGCATTGCTGTCAAAAATAACGCTCCCGTTGGCATTCACCACCGTGATGCGCAGCGTATCCGGGTTCAGGTCGTAGGCATCCGGGTGCAGATCGGAAATATCGTCGAAGATATGCAGGTTTTTCATGACGAGGGCATCAGCCTTCAGATCCCCGATGACCTGTTTCCGGTAGACCCCGTAAAAAACAAATAAGGCACACAGCAGTGTCAGTAAAATTGCGAACACTGCCGTGGCCAGAAGTTCCATATGGATTTTCCGTTTCATTCGATCATATACCCCACATTTCTCACAGTGCGGATCATGGAACCCGCTTCACCGAGTTTCTGTCTGAGCGTCCGGATATGCATGTCCAGCGTTCTCGACTCACCTTCAAAGTCGATTCCCCATACGCGCTCTAAAATGATCTCTCGCGTCACTACGATCCCCGCATTGTGGAGCAGGAGCTTTAAGAGCTCATATTCCTTAAATGTCAGGCTGCACGGAACATCCTTCACGTATACCATATGTTTCTCATCATCCAGAAAGATATCCCCCAGGGTCAGGAATTTATCTTCCTCCATCGTCCTTCTGAGCACCGCCTTTACTCTGGCGATCAGCTCCATGACACCAAAAGGCTTTGTCAGATAATCATCCGCTCCGACATCAAGTCCCTTTACCTTGTCGATCTCGGTACTCTTTGCCGTCACCATGATGATCGGAAGCTTTTTCGTCTCCGGGCGGCGGCGGAGCTTTGCAACGATCTCCAATCCGTCCTCGTCCGGCAGCATAATGTCCAAAAGGGCAAGGTCCGGCTGCTTTTCTTCCAGCTTTTTATAAAAATCGCGGGCACATTCAAATCCTTCCACTTGATATCCGCTGTTCTTTAACGCGAACATCTCAATCTCCAGAATATTTTTATCATCTTCTACCGCATAGATCAGAGCCATGGTCCTTTCCTCCTGTCTCACTTTCTGTCTTACTGTTCAGCACTAAAAACATTCTACTACATATCTTCCTATACCGGAAGCATATATTTGCCGCGGTACTGCTCTACCATCGCCGCGAAATGCGGATCTCCGTCACGCTTCAGGTTGTCAAGGTAACCGTGGGTATCAAAACCGTCACGGTCGATCTCAATGACGCTGACTGCGATGTTGGAGCAATGGTCGGAAACACGCTCCAGATTCATGGAAATATCAGAAAGCACAAATCCCTGCTCGATCGTACATTTTCCCTTCTGGAGTCTTCGGATATGGTTTGCCTTTACGACGGTATTGATATCGTCGATGACCTCCTCAAGAGGCTCCACTCTGGCTGCCTCATCCGTATTGTTTGTCTCAAAGGCATCGATGGACAGATTCAGGATCTCCTTTACCGCGTCTAAGAATATGCCAAGTTCCTTCTCCGCTTTGCTGGAGAACTGCATTTCTTTTTCCTTCATCTCTTTTGCGGAATCTTTCAGGTTCATGCCGTGATCGGAAATACGCTCAAAATCTCCGATGCAGTGTAAGAGCAGGGATACGGTATGGCTGTCTGACTTGGAAAGATTTTTCCCGCCAAGCTTTACCATGTAAGTTCCAAGCTCATCCTCATACCGGTCCACAAGGTTTTCCAGGGCCTCCACACGGGCTGCCTTTTCGTCATCATAGCCGTGAAGCAGATCCACCGCCGTGAAGAAGCATTCCCGTGCAAGCTTCGCCATCTGGATCGTCGTCTGACGGCACTGCTCAACCGCAAAAGCCGGCGTGTCGAGGAAACGCTGGTCGAGAAGGCGGAACGCATCTTTTTCCTGATTCTGAGCCGGAGCTTCCTTCTTCTCTTCCGGGATCGTGAGGCATGCAAGCTTTACAAGACCGTTGCCGAACGGAAGAAGCATGATCGTTGCCGCAATATTAAAGCTGCTGTGGATCACGGCAATTCCCATAGCGCTTGCCGCTGTGTCCAGGAAGGAAAAATGAACGACCGCATTGATCGTATAAAAGACGATCATAAAAATAACGGTACCAATAATATTAAAGTAAAGATGGACCAGTGCCGCGCGCTTTGCGTTCTTTGAGGCACCGATACCGGAGAGCATCGCTGTCACACAGGTTCCGATATTCTGTCCCATGATGATCGGGAGTGCAGTACTGAAATTTACCGCACCTGTGGCGCATAACGCCTGAAGAATACCGACGGACGCGGAGGAACTCTGGATGATCGCTGTGAGGACAGCGCCTGCGATCATTCCGAGAACCGGGTTTGAGAACATTGTCAGGATTCCGGTAAATTCCGGGACATTTGCCAACGGTTTGACGGCCCCGCTCATCGTCTCCATTCCGGTCATTAAAATCGCGAAACCGATCATGATGGTTCCGGCATCTTTTTTCTTTTCCTTCTTGGAGAACATGATAAAACAGACGCCGATGAGTGCCAGAACCGGTGAAAATGATGTCGGCTTTAACAGCTGTACAAAGAAATTTCCACTCTCGATTCCGGTAAGGCTTAAAAGCCAGGACGTCACCGTCGTTCCGATATTCGCGCCCATGATGATGCCGACCGCCTGGGTCAGCTTCATAATACCGGAGTTTACGAAACCTACGACCATGACAGTGGTTGCGGATGACGACTGGATGATCGCCGTAACTCCTGCTCCTAAAAGGACCGCCTTGATCGGATTTGATGTCAATTTTTCAAGAATTCTTTCCAGCCTTCCACCGGAAAGCTTTTCGAGACCTTTCCCCATGGTTTCCATTCCGTAAAGGAACAGCGCGAGCCCGCCAAGCATCGTCAATACACCAAAAAAATCCATAAATTTCCCCTCTTCAAATTCATTAACATTTTGTTTATCTCTTTCTTACCATGTATCAGAATATCAGAGGAATGTAAAATGCTTTGTAGGCAGTATGTAAAATCTGTGTAAAATATCAAAGCCCAGAACGGCCTTAAATTTCTTTTAGAATTTGTTCTGTTTTATACCGGAGTCGATTGATGGAATATCTTAGATATGTTAGAATTTTGTGGAAAAGATACTGTAAATGCAAAAAAATAACCGCCCCGACCTAGGAAATCGAACGGTTATTTTTTTGATACCTATGGACCAGCCGTCTATCGGTGGCACTCTTTGTTTTTAATATAGCATCCTTTATAAGGGATTTTAATATACTGCAGTTTATTATAATTTCTACTTACTCACCAGTTTCTCCACATCCAGCAGCCCCCACCCCTGCTGATTTCTCGGAAGCCCGATATCCGTGCAGCTTTCCCGAAGCTTCAGCTTCACATCCTTATTCGTCATATCCGGGTACCGTTCCAGAAGGAGCGCTGTGGCACCGGAGACGATGGGAGTGCTCATGGAGGTTCCGCTCTTGATGGTATATTTGTCGGCGCGGCCAGAGCAGCTGATGACACTGCAGCCTGGGGCCACGAGGTCGGGCTTACAGATACAGGCGGCTGTAGGACCGCGGCCGGAGTAGTCCACCATCCGGTTTCCGCCCACCAGGACCTCCCTGTCGTCATCTGAGCACCCCACCGTGATCACCTTTCTGCTGATCCCCGGTGTCGTGATGCTCATATTCCTGGGACCATTGTTTCCCGCCGCCACCACCACAACAAGCCCGGCATCCCATGCCCGGTTCACGCCTTTCACCAGAGCGGAATTTTCGCTCGTCCCCCGCTTCGAGCAGGCACCTACCGATATATTTAAGATCCGGATGCCAAGCTTTTCCTTTCTCTCTAAGATCCAGGAGATTCCCGCCAGGACATCCGAAGAATATCCATTTCCTTTCCGGTCCAGGACCTTCACCATGACGAGGTCACAGCCCGGCGCGATCCCGCTGTACCGCCCGCCGGACATACGCCCACTGCCTCCGATGATCCCACAGATATGGGTCCCATGCCCGCAGTCATCGTAGGCGAAGGTCTTCCCGTTTACCATGTCTGCGAACCCGGTGACCCGGCTGTCAAAATCCCGGTGAAGAAAGATCCCGGTATCCAAAACCGCCACGCCGATGCCTTTTCCGGTGAGTCCCAGACGGTAAGCCGCGCCGCAGCGGATCTGATCTTTAATACGGTTCACATGCAAGATTCCTCTATTCTATTCCTCTTACCTACAGGATATTCATAAACACTTCGTCCTGCGCTGCCGCCCCAAATATGCGTCTGTGCATATCCTCATCCACAATTTGCAGTATTTCCGACATTTTTCCACATCCTTCAAAAATAGTGTCCGAATCTTAAAGAAATCTTAATAATTCATTCAAAGAATATACAATCATTTTCCGGGGTGATGTGCTATACTTTAACCATAAGAAATGCACGAGATATTTTAAATCCTTTATCCTAAACCTTTTTGAAATTGAAATCCTAAATGATGAATCCCTGTACAATATGTACAGGGTTTTTTCATGCCATTTTTCCAGAAAGATCTCCCACTTCCCATGCTTAAACCTTGTTCCCGGCCACCATCGGCGCCTCGCGCGGTCACTTGCGGCAATCTGCATCTTCGCACGAGTGTGCATCTTTAGCACATAAAAAAGAGACGGCACTCAACTCGTTCCAGGGCTAAGTACCGTCTCTCTGTTTTTAACTGCTGTCCGCCACGCCGGTCCAGATCAGCCGTCTGTTTCTTACACGTTTCTGACATTCTTAAGAATATCGCAGAAATCAAATGTAGCAAAGTAATCCTTCGGAGTCTCTGCACGGCGGATCATCTGGACACTGCCGTCTTCCTTGAGAAGAAGCTCTGCGCTCTTTAACTTTCCGTTGTAGTTATATCCCATCGCGAATCCATGTGCACCCGCATCGTGGATGAATAAAAGGTCACCCATATCAATCTTCGGAAGCATACGGTCGATTGCAAACTTATCGTTGTTCTCGCAGAGGGAGCCTGTCACATCGTACTTGTGATCACACGGCTCGTTCTCCTTGCCCATCACAGTGATGTGGTGGTAAGCGCCGTACATTGCCGGACGCATCAGGTTTACCGCGCAGGCATCCACACCGATATACTCTTTGTAAGTGTGCTTCTCATGGATCGCTCTTGTGACAAGCGCACCGTACGGAGCCAGCATGAAACGTCCAAGCTCAGTGAAGATCGCAACATCGCCCATTCCTGCCGGAACGAGAACTTCCTCGTAAACTTTTCTTACGCCCTCACCGATAACCTTGATATCGTTCGGCTCCTGGTCCGGTCTGTACGGGATTCCGATTCCGCCAGAGAGGTTGATGAACTTGATGTCAGCGCCAGTCTCTTTCTTTAACTTCACGGCAAGTTCAAAAAGAACCTTCGCGAGAAGCGGATAATACTCATTTGTCACAGTGTTGCTTGCAAGGAACGCATGGATACCGAAGTTCTTCGCGCCCTTTGCCTTTAAGATCTTGTAAGCCTCTGTGATCTGGGCCTCTGTCATGCCGTACTTCGCATCACCCGGGTTATCCATGATATCAGTTGTTACCTTGAATAATCCGCCCGGATTGAAACGGCAGCAGATCGTCTCCGGGATCGTTCCGATCGTCTTCTCCAGACACTCGATATGTGTGAAATCATCCAGGTTGATGATCGCACCGAGGTCGTAAGCCAGTTTGAACTCTTCCGGCGGGGTATCGTTGGAAGAGAACATGATGTCATGGCCGGAAAAACCGCATGCATCGGACATTAAAAGCTCTGTCTTAGAAGAGCAGTCTGTTCCGCATCCAAGCTCCTGAAGTGTTTTTAAAATGAACGGATTCGGTGTCGCTTTTACTGCAAAGTATTCCCTGAATCCCTTGTTCCAGGAAAATGCCTCTTTTAATTTCAGGGCATTCTCGCGGATCCCCTTCTCATCGTAAAGATAAAACGGGGTCGGGTATGTCTTCGCGATCTCCTCCAGCTGTTCCTTCGTTACAAACGGTTTCTTCTCCATGTACGTTCTCTCCTTCGTTAGTCAGTGTTAGTCGATATTTACAACACGCATGATGTTTGTAGAAGCAGCCGGCTCATGTCTTTTCGCATAATCAACGACTCCTGCGGTTACAACTGCGATATCGCCTGCTTTTACAATACCATTCTCTTTTAAAATGTCAATACTGTTCTCAATTAAAGTGTCAGTGGATTCCGCTCTCTTTGCCTGGAACGGAGTTACACCCCAGTAGAGCATCATCTTTCGGACTGCAGAGATACTCGGGGACATTCCCACAAGTTTTGTGGACGGATGCCACTTGGAAAGCATTCTCGCTGTGTAGCCGCTGATACTCGGCGCAATGATAACAGCCGCATCAAGGGACTGTGCCGTTGCGACGGATGCGTAGCTCACTGCATTGGAAATATTGTGGCGGTTATCGTCGGATACGGTTCTCTTCTCATAGAAGTCACCGTTCATGTGGGACTCGGTCTCCTCAACGATATGAGCCATCATCTTTAACGCCTCAACCGGGTACTTGCCGTTTGCAGTCTCACCGGATAACATGACAACGTCTGTTCCGTCATATACAGCGTTCGCAACGTCGGAAACCTCCGCACGGGTCGGTCTCGGGTTGCGGATCATGGAATCGAGCATCTGAGTCGCTGTGATAACGACCTTACATGCCGCGCTGCACTTTTTGATCATCATCTTCTGGAGGTGCGGAAGCTTCTCCGGAGCGATCTCAACACCGAGGTCTCCGCGGGCTACCATGATTCCGTCGCTGGCCTCGATGATCTCGTCAAGGTTCTCAAGTCCCTCAGCATTCTCGATCTTCGCGATGATTCCCATTGAGGAACCGCCCTCATCCAACATCTGGCGGATCTCACGGATCGCGTCTGCGGAACGGATAAAAGAAGCCGCGATATAGTCGAACCCAAGCTCGATACCGAAACGAATATCTTCCTTATCTTTATCTGTTAATGCCGGAAGCTTGATCTTTACGTTCGGGACGTTGACGCCCTTTCTCTCTCCAAGCTCGCCGCCATTCATGATCCTGCAGTAGATCTCGGTTCCCTCGACACGCTCAACATGGAGCTCGATCAGGCCGTCATCGATCAGGATCACGTTGCCCTCTGTTACGTCCTCATTTAAGCCATTGTAGTTGATGTGGACTCTCTTTGCGTCACCGACGATATCCTCTGTTGTAAGGATGATCTCCTCGCCTGCTGTCAGGGTTACTTTCTTTCCGTCTTTTAATACGCCGGTACGGATCTCCGGGCCCTTTGTATCAAGAAGAGCTGCTACCGGTTTTCCAACCTCTTCCGCAACCTCGCGGAGCTGTTTGTAACGGGCTCTCTGCTCATCGTGCGTTCCATGGGAGAAGTTAAAACGGGCAACATCCATTCCGTTTAAAAGGAGCTGCTTCATGACCTCTCTGTCATCGCTGTTCGGTCCCATGGTACAGATAATTTTTGTTTTCTTCATGTTATGCCTCCTGATTGCTGTTTGCCTGTCTTGGATCCATCCCGCCTTTTGTTACATGTTTGTGGGTATACAGGTGGTCCTGACAGTATTCATAGTCGCCTTCGCACTTGGAGCAGTAGCGGAATACAAGATTCGGGTCATCCTCCTCGGTACGTCCGCATACAGCACAGCGGTGGCGTCCGATCTTTTCCGCTGTCTTCTGCGCCTCGCGCATCTGTGAGTGAAAAACCTGTTTTCTCCGGATCTCCTTCGGATTCAGACGGCTCCCCCTGGACATGAAGAGGTATACGATAAAATTAAGTAAAGACATAACGATCGCAATTCTCTGCGACATGCCGCCGAAAAGGAATCCATAGACGAAGTAAAGTCCATCAAAAAGTGCCAGATACTTCGCCTTGATCGGAAGTACAAAAAACAGGTAAAACTGCATTTCCGGGAATGTGGCCGCAAATGCAAAAAACAGGGAAAAGTTCAGATAATCTGTGGTGAGAATATAGACCTGCCCTGTGATGATGTAGATCAGCAGTGCCGCAAGGACATGACCGATCACACCCATAAAAAAGTACACATTAAACCGGAAGGTTCCCCAAACCCGCTCCAGAGTCATTCCCAGATTGTAGTAAAGGTAGATCGCTATCAGGTTGAAGAAAAGACTGCCAGACGGCGGCCAGATCATAAATGTAACAACTCGCCAGATCTGTCCGTGAAGGATCGCCCTCGCATCTAACATCAGGTACTGGATGTAGAATGCCGGTGCCATCATCTGGACCAGTACGCCCACCGCATACAGGATCACGATATAATACATGAGATTCGGAATCGCGTACCGTCCGAATTTCCGCTCCATCTTGTTCATAAAATTCATTGAAGCTTTCCTTTCCTAATAGAAATATCTCTTTTTCCTACGCCCCGTATTATAATTCCCAACCGTTTCTTTTGTCAAACGCTTTATGATATCGTTACTGGAATGTCTATCCATCCCCGCAACGCTTTCTTCTAAAATCTTTACACATTCTTTACAGAATTTTAACCGTTTTTAACCTCAAGATGCCAGTTCCGTCAATTGTATTTCCTTTTTTAATGTGTTATACTATGTGCGGAATTTTGACATAACAGTTCAGCTATGTGCCGATTCCGGCAGAAAAATGTATGACTGAACGGTTCGGCATGTTGATGCCCGCATTCCGGCTGGCTGCCTGCTTTTTGCGGACGGCTCGTTTTTTTCTGTTGAAAAGGAGGTATGGGGAGAACTCCCCGCTCGTATGAATCAATACTATCGTCTTGGAATCGATATCGGTTCCACTACAGTAAAAGTTGCCGTGATCGACGACAACAACAAAATTTTATTCGCGGATTATGAGCGGCATTACGCCAATATCCAGGAAACCCTGGCCTCGCTTCTGAAAAAGTGTAAGGGAGAACTCGGTGAACTCTCTTTACGGCCCAATATTACAGGTTCCGGCGGACTCACTCTGTCGGGTTACTTACATATTCCATTTGTCCAGGAGGTTGTAGCGGTTGCGACCGCACTTCAGGACTATGCTCCGCGGACGGATGTCGCCATCGAGCTTGGCGGCGAGGACGCGAAGATCATCTACTTTACAGGCGGAATCGACCAGCGTATGAACGGGATCTGCGCCGGCGGTACCGGTTCCTTTATCGACCAGATGGCTTCCTTATTACAGACGGATGCTGCCGGTCTGAATGAATATGCAAAGAATTATAAGGCGATCTACCCGATCGCTGCCCGCTGCGGCGTATTCGCGAAATCCGATATCCAGCCGCTGATCAACGATGGGGCTACCCGTGAGGACCTCGCCGCCTCGATCTTCCAGGCAGTCGTAAACCAGACCATCAGCGGTCTCGCCTGCGGCAAGCCGATCCGCGGAAACGTAGCGTTCCTCGGAGGTCCGCTGCACTTCTTACCGGAACTTCGGAACGCCTTTATCCGCACCTTAAATCTGACCGGAGACGCCATTATCGCTCCGGATCACTCCCACCTCTTTGCAGCCACGGGCGCTGCCATGAACGCAAAAGATGATGCGGAGATCTTCTCCCTTGATAAGCTGATCTCGGATCTCTCCGGCGGCATCAAGATGAAATTTGAAGTAAAGAGAATGCAGCCTTTATTTAAGGATGAGGCAGATTATAAGGAATTCACCGACCGCCATGACCAGTACAAGGTCCGCCGCGGCGACCTCGCCACCTATGAGGGAAATGTATTCTTAGGAATCGATGCCGGTTCCACCACAACGAAGGTGGCACTCGTCGGCGAGGATGGTTCCCTGCTCTACAGCTTTTACAGCAGCAACAACGGAAGCCCGTTGGCGACCGCGATCTCTTCCATAAAGGAGATTAAGTCCCTGCTTCCGGACAGCGCGAAGATCGCCTACTCCTGCTCCACCGGCTACGGCGAGGCCCTCTTAAAGGCGGCCTTCATGCTGGATGAGGGCGAGGTCGAGACGATCTCCCACTACTACGCGGCGGCATTCTTCGATCCGTCCGTAGACTGCATCCTCGATATCGGTGGTCAGGATATGAAATGTATCCGCATCAAGGACGGCACCGTGGACAGTGTCCAGCTCAACGAGGCATGTTCCTCCGGCTGCGGTTCCTTCATCGAGACCTTCGCAAAATCCTTAAACTACAGCGTTCAGGATTTCGCGAAGGCGGCACTTTTTGCCCAGAACCCGGTGGATCTCGGAACGAGATGTACCGTATTCATGAACTCCAACGTAAAACAGGCGCAGAAAGAAGGCGCTTCTGTTGCGGATATCTCCGCCGGCCTCGCCTACTCTGTGATCAAGAACGCCCTGTTTAAGGTCATCAAGATCACTTCCGCCGGCGACCTCGGAAAGAACGTCGTTGTACAGGGCGGAACCTTCTACAATGACGCAGTCCTCCGAAGCTTCGAGCGGATCTCCGGCTGCAATGCCGTCCGCCCGGATATCGCAGGTATCATGGGTGCCTTCGGTGCGGCACTGATCGCCCGTGAGCGTTACATGCACCGTCCCCATGAGACGACGATGCTCTCTCTGGACGATATGATCAATTTGACCTACACGACAACCATGAGCCGCTGCCGCGGATGCGTAAACCACTGTGTCCTGACGATCAACCGGTTCGAGGGTGGACGTCAGTATATTTCCGGAAACCGCTGTGAGCGCGGTCTCGGCGTGGAAAAGGCAAAACGTGACATCCCGAACCTCTTTACATGGAAGTATCACAGACTCTTCGACTATGAGCCGTTGACAGCCGACAAGGCGACCCACGGCGTTGTGGGAATCCCGCGGGTCCTCAACATGTACGAGAACTTCCCGTACTGGGCAACCTTCTTTAAGGAGCTCGGCTTCCGCGTGATGCTGTCCCCACAGTCCAGCCACCAGATCTACGAGCTGGGCATCGAGACGATCCCGAGTGAGTCTGAATGTTACCCGGCAAAGCTTGCCCACGGACACATTTCCTGGCTCATCAAACGCGATGTGCCGTTTATCTTCTATCCGTGTATTCCTTACGAGCGGAAAGAGGTTCCGGGAGCCGGAAACCACTACAACTGCCCGATGGTCACCTCCTACTCGGAGAACATCAAGAACAACATGGAGGAATTAAAGGAAAAGAACGTGAAGTTCTTAAATCCGTTCATGGCGTTCACAAGCGAGGCGGTCCTTTCAAAGCAGCTTCAGGAAGTCTTTAAGAAGGAATTCGATATTCCGGAATCCGAGACGAAGAAGGCTGCTAAAAAGGCCTGGGATGAACTCGCCCAGGCGAGAACCGATGTGGAGAAGAAAGGCGAGGAAGTCTTACAGTACTTAAAAGACACCGGAAAACACGGCATCGTCCTTGCGGGACGTCCGTACCACATCGATCCGGAGATCAATCACGGCATCGCCGATATGATCACCTCCTACGGTTTCGCTGTCCTCACGGAGGACTCCGTATCCCATTTAGGAAAGGTGGAGCGCCCGCTCGTCGTTACCGACCAGTGGATGTACCACTCCCGCCTCTATGCGGCGGCGGCCTTTGTAAAGACACAGGATAACCTGGATCTCGTCCAGCTAAATTCCTTCGGCTGCGGTCTCGACGCCGTGACCACCGATCAGGTCAGTGATATTCTCACCCGATCCGGGAAGATCTATACGGTCTTAAAGATCGATGAGGTCAACAACCTCGGAGCCGCAAGGATCCGTATCCGTTCTTTGATCTCCGCTCTCCGCGTCCGCGAGGAGCGCCGCTACACGAGAACCATCGTGTCCAGCGCCTACAACCGTGTGATGTTCACGAAGGACATGAAGAAAAACTACACGCTGCTCTGCCCGCAGATGTCCCCGATCCACTTCGAGCTCATCGAGCCGGCGATCCGCAGCTTCGGCTACAACCTCGTCGTTCTCCAGAACGATGACAAGACAGCCGTCGATACGGGATTAAAATATGTAAACAACGACGCCTGCTATCCGTCCCTGATCGTTATCGGACAGATCATGGATGCCCTGCTGTCCGGAAAGTATGATCTCGACCACACAGCTGTCCTCATGAGCCAGACCGGAGGCGGCTGTCGTGCGTCAAACTATATCGGATTTATCCGCCGTGCCCTTGAAAAGGCCGGAATGGCGCAGATCCCGGTCATCTCCATCAACGCAAATGGCATGGAGACAAACCCAGGATTCAAGTATACACCGGCTATGCTTGTGAAGGCTCTTCAGGCTGTTGTATACGGTGATGTATTTATGCGTGTTCTCTACGCTACAAGACCTTATGAGGCCGTTCCAGGCTCCGCAAATGCGCTCCACGAGAAATGGAAGAAGATCTGTATCAAAGCACTCTCCACAAAGAGCGCCGGAATGATGACCTTTGTGAAGAATATCCGCGGCATCATCCATGACTTCGATAACTTAGAGCGCACGAATGTCCACAAGCCGAAGGTCGGCATCGTCGGAGAGATCCTCGTCAAATTCTCCCCGACCGCCAACAACCACATCGTGGAGCTCCTGGAGTCGGAAGGTGCGGAAGCTGTTATGCCGGATCTCATGGATTTCCTGCTTTACTGCTTCTACAACAGCAACTTCAAGGCAGATAATCTGGGAATGAAGCGCTCCACGGCGCATCTCTGCAACATGGCGATCTCCCTTCTGGAGTACATGAGAAAGGCCGCAAGAATTGCTCTTGAAAAGAGCACTCACTTCACTCCGCCGTCAAGGATCAAGGAGCTGGCAGTGATGGCAAACGGCTTTGTCTCCCTTGGAAACCAGACCGGTGAGGGCTGGTTCCTGACCGGTGAGATGCTGGAGCTCATCAAGAGCGGTGTCAACAACATCGTCTGCGTCCAGCCTTTCGGCTGCCTGCCGAACCATATCGTCGGAAAAGGTGTCATCAAGGAGCTTCGCTACGCGAACCCCAAGGCAAACATCATCGCCGTCGACTATGATCCGGGGGCCAGTGAGGTAAACCAGTTAAACCGTATCAAGCTGATGCTTTCCACAGCTCAGAAAAACCTTGAAAAAGAGGAATATGTGGATCCGAATCTGGCGAAGACGTTAAAGAAGGTGGAAGAGCTTTCTTCCAAGCGTGTCAATAAGTGCCGGTTGTAATCCACCTTCCATAAGCTTCTAAAAGTAAAACCGGAAATGAAGGATACTCCTATCAATTTCATGAAACGCAAAGACAGCGGCAGGTATCTAAAACGATACCTGCCGCTGCCTGTTATCTTCCGACCAGCGCTCCGACACGATAGCCATCTGGCATGCATTTCACGGAAACCGATCCGAAAAATACATGCTGTTCATTTCATTTAAATCTTATAGGAAAACGCTATTAAGCCTCCGGCTTCTCGTAGCTGCGATGCATAGAGAAGGAATCCATATCGTAATTCTTTAAGTTCTCCCATACTCCGCGGCCGTCTGCCTTCGCAATCACAGCGTCGCGGTCTTTCTTGAATGCCATCTCCTGTTTCAGGTTGCTCGGTCCGCCTACGCAGCCGCCCTGGCACATCATACCCTCAATGAAGTCTTCCGGAAGTCTGCCGACCTTGAGAAGAAGAAGGGCTTTCTTAACCTCAGCCGCACCGCTGCAGCGCGCAACCTTAACATCTGCGCTCTCGCCTCTTTCCTTGAAGCACTCGATCACTGCGTTTGTCACGCCGCCGCCATTGCCAAAGCGTTTTCCGAAGACACTGCCTTCCTGCTTTGTCTCCTCAGCCGGCTCAAGCTCAACTTCTTTTCCGCGCAGCATTTCGATGGCCTCACCGAAGGTCAGAACATAATCCGCATTGTTCTCGATGGACTTGTCAGCCGCCTCAGACTTCTTTGCCATACACGGTCCGATAAATACGGTAACTGTCTCCGGATCGATCGCTTTTAACATTCTGGATACCGCGCACATCGGGGATACTGTTGTGGACATATTATCGATCAGAGTCGGGTAGTGTTTCTTGATCATATTTACAAATGCCGGACAGCAGGAGGTCGTCATCTTCTTGCCTTCCTTAAATGCCTCTGCCCATTCCATTGCCTCGTAAGCTGCTGTCATATCAGCACCGGCAGCAACCTCTACCATATCGGCAAAGCCAACCTTCTTTAATGCAGTACGCCAGCTCTCCATTGTGATATCCTGGCCGAACTCACCTTCAGCAGCCGGAGCAACCATGGCAACGACCTTCTTGCCGGTCCTGATCGCTTCGATCACCTGTACAACATATACCTTGGAGGAAATTGCACCGAACGGGCAGCTTCTTACGCAGGCACCGCACTGGATACATTTCTTTTCATCGATCTGACAGATTCCGGTCTCCGGATCCATTGTGATCGCATCTACCGGACATGCACGGCGGCACGGACGGATCAGCTCAGCGATCGCATTGTACGGACATGCCTGAGCACAGCGTCCGCACTCTTTACAGACACTCGGATCAATATGGGCACGGTCACGGCCAATCGAGATCGCACCAAAGTTACATGCGTTCTGACAGGCTTTACCCATACATTTCTGACAGTTATCGGTTACAACGAATCTTGTGATCGGACACTCCTCACATGCAGAAGAGATAACCTGAATGATATTGTTGCTCTGTTTGTCACTCGGACATTTTCCTTCCGCGAGACGGACTCTCTGACGGATGATCTCTCTCTCCTTATATACGCAGCAACGGAACTGTGCCTTCGGGCCCGGGATCAGTTTGAACGGGATATTGTCTCTCTCTTCCTCGAGTCTGCCCTCGAAAGCCAGCCTGGAAACTGTGCGCAGCACGTTATACTTGATCTTAAGCAGTGCCTCATCGTTGGTTTTCATACCATTTCCTCCTAAATTTTGAATCCTCTATCTTACCTTAATTTTTAATGTTTTCGCATCATATTATCGCATATCCCCCTTTGCAAAGCAAGTCGGAAATTGTATATAATCCAACGCATTCCGGGGAAAAACCTTATTTTCTTAAATTGTATACAATAAAGTACAGGCAGCGAAATTCCTTGTATTTTCCTATGTTTTTCTGTATATCTGTGTCGGATATTTGTTCGCAGTATGCGGCTGTCCAGCACCGCTTTCTTTGTCTCTTTTTTTCACAAAGTCAGGTTCCGGTTCCGCCTCTTTCCCGCCACTCCGTTTCCGATTATTTTCGGTTTGGCATATGCAGCCTTCGCCTTTAAAACATGTTTTCCCCAGTCTCATGTTGGATTGACATTCTCAAATCCCCATGATATATTCTATTTAGTTCGGTCGTGCTAACCCCAAAGGTCAACTGTCCTGAGGGAAAAGACGAAAAGAATCTGATACGGGAATATCTGTCATATTCAGGATCCCCGGTATGCTCTTTTCGTGTGCATACCGGGGATTTATCATTCACGCAGACAGTGGGACAAGACCCGTGTCTGTCAGATTTTTTTCAGGAGGAACTAAGTTATGAGAAAAATGTTATCCGTCATGATGGCTGCCGCGATCGCGGGATCTCTCCTTGCAGGCTGCTCATCATCCAAAACCGAAACAACAGCTGCCGCTTCTTCCGCGGAGGAGACAACGACTGCCGCTGAGGAAACCACAACGGAAGCCGCTTCCGAGTCCGCCGCTGAAAACACCGGCGAGGAGACCGTTGTCCGTGTCGGCGGTTTAAAGGGACCGACCACCATGGGACTTGTAAAGCTCATGGATGAGGCCGCAAACGGGGAGTCCGAGAACAGCTACGAATTCACTATGGTCACCGCAGCTGACGAGATGACCGCCATGGTCGCAGGCGGAAAAGTCGATATCGCCCTGCTTCCGGCGAACGTCGCAAGCGTTCTCTACAATAAGACAAACAAAAATATCTCCGTGATCGATATCAATACTCTCGGCGTTCTCTACTTCGTATCTGCCGACAGCTCCGTGACAACGATTGATCAGTTAAAGGGAAAGACCGTATATCTTCCGGGAAAGGGAACTACTCCGGAATACGCACTCCGCTATGTGCTCTCCGCCGCAGGACTCGGAGAGGATGATGTAACTCTTGAATTCAAGTCCGAGGCATCTGAGGTTGCTTCCGTCCTCGCTGAGGATCCGAACGCCATCGGTCTTCTTCCGCAGCCGTTCGTAACTGCCGCTCTCGCCCAGAACGAAAAGCTCTCCATCATCATGGACCTCACAAAAGAGTGGGATAATGTCCAGGGCGAAGGTTCCGGAAGCCGTCTTGTAACAGGTGTTACCATTGTAAACAATGATTTCTTAAAGGAGCACGAGGATCTCGTCGATACATTCTTACAGGAACATGAGGCATCCATCGCCTTCACCGCGGAGGATCCGGATGCCGCAGCCGAGCTCATCGCAAAGGCTGAGATCGTCGCAAAGGCTCCGATCGCGAAAAAAGCGCTTCCGTACTGCAACATCACCTTTATCTCCGGTGATGAGATGAAAACAGCACTTTCCGGTTACCTTCAGGCTCTGTACGACCAGAACCCGGCCTCCGTCGGCGGTGAGCTGCCGAATGATAGCTTCTACTATGTAAAGTAATTGTGACTGTGAAAGTTCTCAACAGTTACAAGCATTCATGCCGACTGTGAAAAACGAGGTATGGCTGGCAAAACAGTCATACCTCATTTCTATATCTTCGTTTATTCTCACGGAATTTAGTTTACATAAGTCAGATTAATAGCTTGAGCCATGAGAAATATCTGTTATAATTTGTAACTGTTCAGTAGGTCTGCGTACTTGCTGCGCTGACCGTAAGAAAACATGGGCTGGAAGGCAAAAATCCCATCAGCGAGGCTGATCTGGAATGGATTTTTGCACGTAACTATGAAGGCACTGAATAGTTACTATAATTTTATTATTACGATTACATGAAGAAATTCAACCGCTGGAAAACAGCATTGATTTTTATTACACTTTATGGAAGGAGACAGCCGCCATGGATCATCGTTTTTCCGGATTTCTCCGCAGGCTCTCGATCATCCTTTTCTGGATCGTTCTCTGGCAGACCGCTGCCTCCCTGATCCGGAATCATATTTTCCTTGTGGGGCCTGCCGATACGCTGCGGGCGCTCTGTGAGCAGATCCTACTCCCGGATTTCTGGTCCGCCATCGCGTTTTCTTTCTGGCGGATCAGCATCGGATTCTTTCTGGCGTTTTTTCTTGGACTTTTCACCGGATCTCTGGCGTACCGTTTTCCCATCGTGGACGAATTCTTAGAGCCACCGGTGCAGCTCATGAAGACGGTTCCCGTCGCTTCCTTCGTGATCCTGGCGCTGATCTGGACCGGCTCTAAAAACCTCTCCGTCTTTATCTCGTTCCTCGTGGTCTATCCCATGATCCATGTGAACACGAAAGCCGGGCTGATATCTGCGGATCGGGAGCTTTTAGAGATGGCGGAAGTCTTCCACATCCCGTTTATCCGTCGGGCGCTCTATATCTACCGCACAGCACTCTACCCGTACTTAAAAAGCGCCTGCCGCACCGCTCTCGGCATGGGATTTAAGTCCGGGATCGCCGCCGAAGTCATCGGTGTGCCGGACGGTTCCATCGGCGAGGGGCTGTATCTCGCGAAGATCTATCTGAGCACCGCGGAGCTCTTCGCGTGGACGGTCGTCATCATTCTTGTGAGCAGTCTGTTTGAGAAAGGTTTTCTGTGGATTCTGAAGAAATGTGCCGGAAAGGGGGCCTATGTGAATGAGTCCGATAAATAAAAAAAATGACACTGCCCTCACACTCCGCTCTGTCACCAAATCCTACGACGGGCAGCCGGTTCTCTCCAATCTCTCCCTGGAATTTTCCTCCGGAACTTTTTACTGTCTGATGGCACCATCCGGAAACGGAAAGACTACAATGTTCCGTCTGATCCTCGGACTTGAAAAGCCGGATTCCGGTGTGATCATGTTCGGTACATCAGCAGGGGATACCGGCAATAACGATATAAAAGCATCTTCCGGCATGGTATCAAAATCTGATCCTTGCAGGATCCGGGGAATGCGTCCCCTGATCTCCGCAGTTTTTCAGGAAAACCGTCTTCTGGAAGGCTATACCGCCATTGAAAACCTCCGCTTCGCTCTTGGAAAGCGATATTCCAGCGAAGCTCTGACCGCATACCTGCTCCGTCTTCTCCCGGAAGACGCCCTGAGTAAGCCTGTCTGTGAATTTTCCGGCGGCATGAAGAGGCGTGTCGCGATCCTGCGCGCGATCCTCGCACCGACCGATATCATTCTCATGGATGAGCCATTTACCGGACTGGACGCGGATACAAGGCAGCTCACGATCGATCTGGTCAAAGAGCTCTGTGCCGGAAAGCTCCTGATCATCGCTACCCATGCGGAGGACGACGCAGAACTTCTGGGGGCGAAGATCATTCACTTATAAGTCAGGAAACCGTTCCAACTGACTTATAACTTATCAACCAGATCATCTGATCTCCAGGTCTTTAACTTTAAAAAGCGTTCTCCTGTCCGGACATCTCATCAACTGATATACCGCAGGAAAACGCTTTTTTATTATTTACGAACGATGCAGACAGTAACAGTTTTTTCTCTCTATCTTGCCGCAAACAGCTTATCCATCTTCCTCATATGGAAGAAGTAGACCACGAACATTGAACATCCCGTAAACAGCCAGGACGCCACATACACATTCATCAACATATCATAAGTCGTGAACATGCGGAATATCGTTGTGAGCCAGATCAGACGGAATACGACCGTACCGAGGATTGTGATGACAGATGGCTCCAGAGACTTTCCGGTTCCTCGCAGGCAGGAACTGGCAACCTCATATGTCGCAGTTAAACCTTCCAATGCACACACCCGATCCATTCGTATGATCCCGTATGCCGCCACCGCAGCGCTCGTCGTATAGATGCTGACGAAAAAATCTTCCCACACGATAAAAATCACACTGAGGATCTCCGTAAATCCGAATCCAAAGAGCAGACAAAGCCAGAAGATCTTTTTGCATCTCTTCATGTTGCCTGCGCCGAAGTTCTGACTCGTAAATGTAACCGCCGCCTGGGCAAAAGCACCTGCAATATCATATGTAAAATACTCAAAATTCAGCGCCAGGGATGAACCCGCGATGGCCGACTCACCGAACATGTTGATTCCGCTTTGAATAAACACGTTGGAAACAGAAAAGATCGCACCCTGAATTCCTGCCGGGATACCGATTGCCAGCACCTTTTTCAGCTCATTTGTATCGATCCGCATCCTGTCAAACCGGAAGCTGAACTCATCATTCCTGCGGTACAGATGGGAGATAATGAGAAATGTGCTGACCACGTTGGAGATCACCGTGGCGATGGCAACACCCGCAACTCCAAGATGGAATCCGATCACAAGGAGCAGGTTTAAAATTACATTCAGAACGCCGGACACGATAAGGTAGTACATCGGTCTCCTCGTATCACCGTAGCTTCTGACAATGGCAGCGCCAAAGTTGTACGCCACCATAAACGGAATTCCCACAAAATAGATTCTGATATATAAGAGTGCCTGATCCAGCACTGTCTCCGGCGTTCCGGATGCCACAAGGATCCGTCTTGCCACTATCATTCCGATCACGAGAAGCGCAATGCCAAGAACCGCACCGAATGTCAGGATCGTGTGGACCATGCTGTTGATCTTTCCGCGGTTTTTCTGTCCGATCAGGTTCGCAAGCGCCGCGTTCGGTCCCACCGCGAGTCCCACGATCAGGTTTACAAAGATTCCTACGAGCGCCACGCAGCTCCCGACCGCCGCCAGCGCCTGGTCCCCGGCGAACCGCCCGACGACCGCCACATCCGCGGAATTAAATAACTGCTGTAAAATACTGCTGAATGCCAGCGGAATTGAAAACAGGATCAATTTTCCCGCGAGTCCGCCGTTTAACATATCCATTTCTTTTGACTTTTTTCCTGTCTGCTCCACTTTCTGTTGTCCTTTCCGATCTTTTCACTTCTGTATCATTTTGAATATTTTCATATTGTCCGGGTGTATTATATACCATATTTTCTATTTTGTGTAAAAATAATGGAGCTTTACCAGAAGAGATCACTCTCCCGTGCTCTTTATGACCAGAAATTTTCCAAAATAAAACTCCCGCATGATCCAGTTACAGTTGAGAATTTCCCTTCCGCACAAAAAACGGACGGAATCATCTCTGACCCATCCGTTTTCCTTTTTATTATTTTTCGTAAAGATTCGACTTTTCCGAAACTACATACTGATCATACAATTCTGCCCATGTCTTCTTCACGATCTCAGAACTGCAATGCGCATCAAAATCTGCCTTTGTCTCCCAGAGATCGGAAACGATCACAACATCCGGATCGTCTACCGATTCACTGATAAAATAATGTACATTTCCATGCTGTTCCCGGAACTGTTCTACCAGCCTCGCATGTTTCAGCGCTCCGATATATTCTTCCCGTTTCCTGTCTTTTATCGTCAGGACTGCAATATAGTGGGTCACAGATCACTCTTCCTTTCGATTATCATTTCGTTACTGGTGAAGTTCCCGTATTTTAGGAGTTCGCCCAGCACTGGTCCTTTTTATTTCTGGATCGTATTTGAGTTCTGGTTATATGCCTTTGCAACACACTTCCACTCTCCATCCATCTTTAAAAGAAGAAGAACGTCTGTGAAGTCAATTCTGTTGCCCCATCCCTCTTCGAGGACACGAACAACTGCAAGAGATTCCTCCACAAGTACAACGTCGACTCTTGCCTTGAAATTATCGCCGCCCGGAACGGTATCAACATTCTTGTAGAACTGTTCGATGGAACCATGCTCCAGCTTACCATCAAGATATCCAAAAAGGACTGCCTCATCGGTAAAAAGCTCTTTCGCATATTTGCTGTTTCCCTCAGCTACGCTCTTAACAAAGTTCATTGCTGCTTTCTCAACTGCCTCATACTCTTTGATCGGTGCTCTCATGATAAAAAACCTCCATATAATTTAATATTTTTATTGTTTCGATTCCTTTGATTTTCCTGCCTTCAGGCATTTTAAGGAATCGGAAAACACATTCTCATTGTCTGTCAGATTGACTTTCCAAGCTCATAAGCCTGCTCCAGTTCCGGCTTTCCTGTGATGTCTCCGACATCCCCATTGCCTCCCGCAAGAACATGCCCGATATTTTTCCATCTCAGATGTTTCATCAGGTGATCATAATAAGTCAGGACATCCTCAAATCCATTTCCTTCTGCCGCCATTAAAAGTGCGCTTGCCCGTCCATGTCCCCGGAGCAGGTTTCCATCGCCTTCCTCAAGTGCAAACAGTCTGTCGATCGCTGTTCTGATCTGTCCGCTCATATTCCAGTAATACAAAGGAGTCGCAAGAATGATCACATCACATTCTTTTACGGCCGGATAGATCTGTGACATATCGTCTTTCTGGACACATGGGCATTCGCGGCTGCTGTGACCGCCAAAACAGCCTTTACAACCATGGATTTCCATGTGATCAAGAAAGAATTCCGTAACCACATTCCCTGCACTCTCTGCGCCTTCCGTAAACTTTCGGACCAGAGCGGAAGTGTTCCCATTTTTTCTGGGACTTCCATTCAGTATTACAATCTTCTTTCCCATACCTGCACTCACCTTTTCTCTCAGATCTTCTCTGCCAGTTCAGCCGCCTGTCTGCATCCGTCTGTTTTTTCGATCTCTCCTGCGTTTAAAACACCCGGGACCAGCACTTCGCCGATCATATTCCACTTCAGCAGAGCAGCCGTACGCTCGATCGGGATTCGGACACCGTCCATGACAGACAGGTCATTTTCCTCACAGCAGGTGATCACGGCACATTCCTTGCCTGCGATCTCTTTCCCTGCCACACAGAAGGAATACATTTTGTCGATAACCCCTTTAATCTGGGCCGGGATCGAATACCAGTAAACCGGTGTGCTGAACACAACCGCATCTGCTTCCAGGATTGCCGGTGCGATCGTATTAAAATCATCGTCAAAGGAACAGGCCTTTCCAGTCTTAAAACATGTCTCGCATGCATGACATCCGCCAACCTGTTTCATCGCTGCATCAAAGCGGGTAACGGTATGCCCTTTATCCTCAGCTGCTTTGATAAATGCCTCTGTCATTGCAAAACTGTTGCCGTTTTTTCTTGGGCTTCCTGTGATAACTACGATTTTTTTGCTCATAAAATTTTCCTCCGCTTCTATTGGATCAGTTTTTTTTGTTGCTTATATCAAGAATGATTTCAAATACAAGTACGCACATTTAAATGTAATACTCACATTATAGTTTAATACTTACCTATACGATAGTATTGATCAGATCAGTGACTCCGTGCAAAGTAACTATTTTCTCCTTCGTTTTTTCATCCTGACACTGAGCTTTTATTTAAATCTCTTTTTAAAAACGGGTATACCCGCCGCAAAAATTATGTCCGATCTCTGCTTACTCCTGGATTTCTCCCCTCTTCAGACGGTCAAAGAAATCAAGTGTGAGCTCCCGCATCTTCGGAACCCAGAACATGATGCCGATGACATGAACCAGGATCATCCACATGTTGCCAAAATCTACCCACGGGAGTGCCGCATCAACACCGATCGTGCCTCCGATGAAACAGCAAACCACAACCAGGATCTGCATGATCCGCTTTGCTGCTTTTCCCAGCAGGTTTTCCGCAAGGATCCCTGCCGATGTTGACATTGACAACGCTGAAGATGCTGCGAAAAGGATCAGGCTGATGGATGCCAGGAGTCTTCCCGGAAGACCGATCGTTCCAAATGCATTGATCGCCAGAACAGAACCAGGATCTCCAGTCTCCCATGTTCCTGTGACAAGAATGACCATTGCGCTGAACGTACAGATGATCATCGTGCACATAAATACCTCGAAAATACCAAACATTCCCTGCTTGACCGGCTCATTTGTGTTCGCCTGGGCATGCAGGATGCTGGCGCTTCCGTTTCCTCCGTCATTCGAGTACACACCTCTGGAACAACCGTTTTTGATCGTTGCCGCCAGCGCAGCCCCTGCAAATCCGCCGGTTGCCGCTGTCCCTGTAAATGCATTTGTAAAGACGGAGATCAGAGCCGGAATCAGATTCTGAATATTCAGAATGATCAGAAGTGTTCCAGCTGCCATATAGATGATCGCCATTGCCGGTACCAGTTTGTCAGTGACCTTTACAAGTGCGCCAAGACCGCCAAGAATAACCAGAACGATGATCACACAGCAAACTACGGTTGTGATCAGGGACGGCACTCCGAATGTATGTACAGAGGAGCTGATCGCTCCGGTGTGAACGCCGCATCCGACCGCCATTCCAAAGCAGCAGGTGATCGCCCAGATCCATCCAAGTGGTTTCCAGATCTTTGCCAGATAAATATTCGCTCCGCCGCGCCACTGTCCGTTTGCATCCTTTTCTCTTGTATACACACCAAGCAATGCCTCAGAATATTTTAATGCCATCGCGACAAAACCGATCACCCACATCCAGAAAACCGCTCCGGGACCTCCTAACGCGATCGCACTTCCGACACCGATGATGTTGCCGGTTCCGATCGTATTTGCAAGTGTCGCTACCATCGCCGACCAGCTTGAGATTCCTTCTTCACTCTTACTGTGCGCTGCATCACCGAATGTTGCCTTCAGCATGTAGCCAAAATGTTTGATCTGGACAAAATCGCATGCCACGGTGATCACAAGACCGCCGCCGATCAGCAGGGCAAGGATCGGGAATGTCCACATCCAGTTCGTAAATGCCATGATTGCATTGTAAATTGCCATATGATCTTCCCCCTGTTATTTCAGTAATGACGCAAAGTACATAAAGATACGGTCCTGATCCAATGTTCCCTTGATCGGATCTCTGTGCATCAGCTCCGGATGCCACTGTACCATAATGATCGGCAGCTCCTTATGTATCATTCCTTCTATAATACAGGTTCTCTTGCACTCTATCTCCAGGGTCTCATCATTTTCGATCTTTTCCAGCCATTCTTTTTTCTGCTCCGGGCTAAGCTTTCCCGAAAGCCATACCTGACCGATCTTAAATCCTTTTCCCGGTTTTTTTACAGCCTGATGATGGGCAGAATTGACAATTCCGGTATCGCCGTAGATGATCGCGAATGGGGTTCCTGAAATGCTGACCGTATCATGCAGCTTGTTCTCGTTCGGAACATATTTATGCATAGTTCCATTCTCCAGATCCTGGATCAATGTTCCCCCAAAATAAACATTAACCAGCTGCATTCCTCTGCAGATCGCCAGGATCGGCTTCTTTGCTTTTACCGCAGCGTCGATCATTGCCATCTGCTCATCATCCAGCGTTCTGTCGAGGTTCATGCTGCCCTGATTCTCTTCCCCATAAAGCTCAGGATCAACATCCGGCAGACCTCCCGGAAATATCACTCCGTCGCAGTCTTCAATGTCCTTCGGATCAAGCGTGATGGACAACTCCACGTTCAGATCCTTCATGGCATCCTGAGTTCCTTCATACAAACCGTATTCATCAATACCACGCTCAACATACAACACCTTTTTCTTCACATCTTTACCTCCTGTTTATCTGATTCTGCCTGAGTCCGTATCCCATGACTACGGTCAAAAGATACGAATCTTCGCCAGATCATTGTACTATTTCCATTTTGCTGCTGTGCAAAATCATGTAAAACATTACGTTTTCATCATTGACAGGTAAAAAAACTATAGGTATAATAGAAACATCTCTTAAAGCAATTTCATTTCGCACGAGTGGCTCAGTGGTGGAGTATCGCCTTGCCAAGGCGAGGGTCGCGGGTTCGAATCCCGTCTCGTGCTCTCGTTATGTACCCCGGAATCTTATAACAGGTTCCGGGGTTTTTAGATATAAAAGAAGTAATCTTCCGATATGAAATGCTTATTTGTTCCTGCGAAGCTTCTCAACAAACTCTTTCAATCTCTTACATCCCTCAACGACATTCTCATAGCTATTCGCGAAGGACATCCGGACATAATGATCACCTTCCGTCCCGAATACATCGCCCGGAACAAGGGCAACTTTTGCGTTCTCAAGGAGCAGCGGTGCGAATTCCTGCCCGGTCATGCCGAGTTTTTCAATGTTGATGAAGATATAGAATGCACCTTTCGGACAGCGGCAGCTTAAGCCGTCGATCTCATTGATGGCTTTGACTGCGTAGTCGCGGCGTCTCTGATACTCTTTGACCATGTCGGTGACTTCGTTTTTCTCTTCTTTGAGGGCAACGACGCCTGCTTTCTGTACGAAGGAAGTTGCGCATGTGACCACATGCTGATGAAGCTTGTTGACGGTCTTAACAATCTCCTCATTGCATGCAGCATATCCGAGTCTCCATCCGGTCATGGAATACGCCTTTGAGAAGCCATTCAATGTGATGGTACGCTCTTTCATTCCCGGAAGGGAAGCGATGCTGATGTGCTTTGCATCATCATATAGCAGTCTCTCGTAAACCTCATCGGAGATGACCATGATGTCGTTCTTCACTGCGATTTCCGCCAGTTCCTTTAAGACATTCTCAGCGAGAACACCTCCGGTCGGGTTGCTCGGTGTGATGAGGACCATGGCTTTTGTTCTCGGAGTTACCTTTGCGCGGATCTCATCGAGATCGATCTGGTAATCATTCTCTTCCTTTAATGTATAGGTGATCGGTGTTGCGCCGAGAAGCTTCGGTACATTTAAGTAGTTTAACCAGCCTGGATTCGGAACGAGAATTTCATCGCCCTCATCGAGAATCGCTGTCATTACATCGAAGACAGCCTCGGAAAGACCAACGCTGACGATGATCTCGGACGGCTTGTAGTCGACATTATTCTGAGTCTTTAATTTCCAAGCGATCGCCTCGCGGAGCTCCATGGTACCGAAGTTGGAGGTGTAGAAAACGTCACCTTTCTCGATATCGGCGATGCAGGCTTTTTTGATATATTCCGGTGTGTCAAAATCCGGACGACCAAGTTCAAAGTGGATCACGGTCTCACCGGCACGCTCCATTGCAAGCGCTTTTTCGTTTACTTTTCTGATTCCGGACGGAGCGAGCTCGTCCATTCTTTTTGCAAATAATTTATCCATCACTAAAGTTCCTTTCTGCTTTACGCTTCCCAGTCCAGAAGGAGCGACCTGATATTGGCTGTTTCAATCCGTATTGCCCCGCTGTTTTCACACGCAGCGGGACAATACATGTTTTCTGATTAATATGCGGTCGTCATAGCGCCGTCTAAGAGGATCGTCTGGCCAGATACATATGTGTTTGCCTCAGAGCAGAGCCATGTTGCGAGACGACCGTACTCGTCGATAGTGCCGTAGCGCGCCATCGGGAATTTCTTAAGGTCCTCTTTTTCATAGTCGGATACGCTGATTCCGGCTTTGTCCGCGCGCATCTTATTTAAGCTCTCGATTCTTGCTGTGCCGATACGACCAGGTCCGATGACATTGATCAGGATGTTGTCCTTGCCGACTTCTCTTGCAAGTGTCTTGCTCATGCCGACAACGCCCATTCTCATGGTGTTGGAAAGGATCAGGTTGTCGAGGCAGTCCTTAACAGAAGAGGATGTAGAGTTTACGATACGGCCACCGCCGAGACGTTTCATGGACGGGAGTACCGCACGGATGGTTCTTACATAGGAAAGGAGACACATATTGAAAGCGCCTGTCCATGCTGCGTCATCAAAGTTCTCGAACGGTCCCGGCTTCGGACCCGGGCACATATTTACTAAAGCGTAGATGTCGCCGAGAGTATCGACCGTATGTTTTACAAGTGCGTCAATGTCTTCCGGTTTATTCACATCGCAGAGGAATGTTTCCGGTCTATTTCCGGTCTCTTTCTCGATCTCAGCCTGCGCCTCGAGGAGCTGATCCTTAAACGGTTCCGCGGTGCAGATCATAACCTTTGCGCCCTCACGCGCCATCTCTGTTGCGATTCCTTTTCCAAGTCCTGCTGCAGATGCCATGCAAAGAACAACTTTATCTTTTAAACCTAAATCCATGATAGATACCTCCAATTTAAATGTTTTGAAACTGGTAACTGTTTATCTCTTCACAGCTATCCGGGATCAAATTATTGTTTTAATTATTTGAATTGTTTGATTAAAATACAGTAATTGAATAAGTTCTATTTCTCCGGATGCTTTTTCAAGTCAACGACCGGGTTCACAAGCGGTGCCATCTCAAATCCGTCCGGTCCCTGGATGCGGCATTCCGCTATGTCGCCGTCCTGAATGTGGAATGCTCTCGGTGTTCCGGTGGAAAGGATGTCTCCTGCGTACCAGCCCTGAATACTGCTGTGCAGGGACACGAGGCGTGCCGGGCGGTGTGTCATATTCGCAACTACGTTTTCCGCGTGAACCTCGCCATTGTGGATACTCTGTACATTTAATTTCAGCACATCCGGAACCTCATCCGGTGTTACGAGCTGCGGTCCAAAGGAGAAGAAGGTCGGGAAGTTCTTGACGATGCAGAGGTATCTCGGATTTCCTGTCACATAATCATTTCCCTTTAAGATGGACTCCTCTGTCATGTCGAGGATCGTTGTGTATCCGACGATGGCATCCTGCCAGTTCTCCTCGGAAACGTCTCTGCAATCCTTTCCCATGATAATTCCAAGCTCTGCCTCAGCGGTCGTCTTCTGCGCTTCTTTTAACTTCGGAAGCAGGATCTCGTCCCCAGGTCCGATCAGGGTATCTGCCATCTTGAAGAAGCTTCCCGGGAATCCCTTCGGCGCTGCGGATCCGATGTCTCCCGCATGATCCACATAGTTAAGACCGATTCCAAAGATACGTTTCGGGTTGCGGTAAAGCGGACCATATACAACATCTGCGTTCGGGACAAGACCTGCAATGTTCTCAAGCTCTTCCTTTCCGCCCTCGTTATACCATTTTGTTAAGCCCGGGATCTGCTGTTTCTGGATCAGGCTCATCATGTCTTCCGCCCATGCAGTTCCCTTTGCGGCGTTCAGCGCCTTGATCGGAAGAATACCGCGATTTAATACGATACCGGCTTTTTCTGTTCCGTTTACCTTGATAGTTGCTAATCTCATGCTGAATCCTCCTTATACTGTGACTTCTTTGTGGTTCCCGCTTCATGCGGAGCTTCTGTTCTGACGCATCCGACCTCTGTGCGGTAACTCTTTATGTACCTTGCTTGTTTCTGACATTACTGTAACATCTATGAGAAAAGATTTCCAACTCGCTTTCAGATATGGATGTATAAGCAAATGCTTATAGGGGATAAACGAAAAGCGCCCGGAACAGAATTCTGTTCCAGACGCTTTTCGCCTGATACTATATATTTTGACAGATACGCAGTCGGTATCCATCCACGTTATTTCTTCGCAAGCATTAGATATTTAATAAAGTCATCCACCGTCGGTCCAACGCCGGGATAGCGCTTCATTGTCAGCAGAATTGCCCTCTTCGCCAGAGGATCCCCGAGCTTATAATAACACAGCTTTTCGGTATTCTCCGTGTATTTTAAAAGCCCATCCCGGAAGAAAATAATACCGGTCTGTCCACTTCTCGCCACGTTATAGGCTGTCTGAAGCTGATCGAAGGACATCACGACGTTTGGCTCAAATCCCGAATGCGCACAGATATCCATACTCCTGCGATAGGCATCGTGATGTTTTTTGAGCATCAAAAACGGTTCCTTCGCGACGAGGGAAAGATCAACAGCCGGTACCGAATCATCCAGAAAACTTCTGTTTAAGATCGCCTCTCTCGAGATCTGATATTGTTTCATTCTGTCATTGACCTCAAAGGATGCCGGAACAGCCATTACCATATACTCATATCCCAGTGTCACACTCTCAAACATTTCCGGATCCAGCACCTCGACATCGATCGTGATATTGAACTGTCCGGAACGGAGACCTGCGTCCATGCCGGAGGCATCCGTCTCCGTCACATTGATCCTGCATTTCGGATTGAGCCGGTAGTAGCCACGGATGATATCCGGGAGAAGATAGGCGCAGAAATATCCGGAAGTTCCAATATTGATGATTCCCGTCCGGATTCCGGCAAGATCCGCAAAGTGATGTTCGATTTCATTCCTCAGCTCATAAATCTTTCTCGCCTGCTCAAGGTAATACTGCCCTGCCGGTGTCAATGCCACCGGCGTGACGGCACGGTCAAAAAGCGGGATCCCGTAAAGGTCCTTTTCCAGCTTTTTGATCGCGCCGCTGAGTGCTGGCTGGGACACATAAAGCTTTTGGGCTGCCTTCGAAAAGCTGCCCTCTTTGGCGATCTCCATCACATATTCATATTCGCGCCTGCTGAACATGCCGCATTCACCCCTTGTTTCTATCTGGTGTTTTCCTGTATCTGCCAGTGCCATTGCCAATGCGTGCAAAGATTTCCCTAGTTCCCATTTCCCGGAAATCCCGCAATATTTCCAATGGCTTCCGTCGGTGCAGCTGCGGATGTTTCATCACCCGGGCCCTTTGGCGCGGCTGCCGTCGTTGCTTCTGTCGCCGGTGCAGCCGTCGTCGCTGCCTCAGTCGCTGCCGCTGTCGTCGATGCAGCCGTTGTCTCACTGTGTGTGCCCTTCGTCTCAGAGCCACCGGTGGATGCCGCTGTTGTCGATGTGCCGGAAGAACCGGCGGCTGTTGTCGCGGCGGCAGAACTCTCCGGCGCGACACTCTCGCCCGGAACATATCCGTCCGGCATTCCGTCTACAGCTGCTGCCGACGTGGACTCAACGGCTGTCGTCTCATCCGGTGAAACCTTCACAGTTCCCGTATTTCTGCGGATCACAGCTGCATGTCCCTTGTAGGTTTTCGCGTGATCTTCTGTTTTCTCGATAACGGTTCCATTCTTTGAAACGATCTTATAGGTAACCCAGCGGCTGCCGTTCGTCGCTGCCTTCTGTGTCACCTCGGTGCCCGGATCCAACGTCGGGTCTTCCACATAGGTCGGCTCCGGCGGCGGAAGCTCATCCGTCTTCTCAGACTCCAGACTCCAGGTGATTCCATCTTCCAGAACCGGTACTCCGTAAAAGGAGACTGTCATCTTCCGGTTGCTGTAGTTCGCGCGGATACCGATCGCCGCCTTTGATGTATTGATAAACCTGAAATCCGGAATATCCCAGCTGATGGCCGCATCCTGTCCCGGAGTTACGTAGTTCGGCTCAAAGGTATGGGATCTTCGGAACGTGATCTGCATACCGGACTGGAATGCCACACGGTACATCGTCGAAGATACCTGGCATACACCACCGCCCGGTTCCTGTACGACCTCGCCTCCACTGTAGGCAGCCGCTTCCTGATATCCCTTTTCCGCCGTGCGCTGTCCTACAACCTTATTAAAGGAAAATTCCTCACCCGGCTGCACGATAGTTCCGTTGATAGCCTTGGCCGCGAGCTTCACGTTCGTATTTCTCTTCTCGTTGGCGGTCGTCTCCGTCGTAAACGTAGAAAGAGTCTTATACTGCTCCTTCGCGTTTGCTGCGGAAAGCTCCGGCTGGCTCTCATTGACCTCAGCCTGGATCACGGCGTCATAGTTTCCGCTTGTCGCAGCCTCCACGAGGTCCTTTATAAGCTTCTCCTGGTTCACAGCCTTGCCCGGAGCTCCGTCCGCAAACAGGAACTTATCCGTCGCAGCGTCATACTCGGAGATCGAGCCGTTCTTTGCCTTCACATCCCACTTCGCCGCCGCGTCCGCCGCTGCCTCTGCCGCAGCGGACTGCAGATCCTCGGAGTCTTCAACCGCGAAGGTGTACTCTCCCTCTGCCTTTCCCGTGCAGATTCCATCTAAAAACGCGTCAAGATCAGTGTCGATCAGGTTCTCCGCGTCGATACTCTCCCCGTTGTAGGTGATCGTCACCTTCCACGGATATTCTTTTTCAATAGCGGCCTTCGCCTCACTTCTCGTCATTCCCTTTAAGGAAATTCCATTTACGCTGATATCGGATGCCTGGAATGTGGATTCCTCGATGGCACTGGCCTCCGTCTCTTTTCCGTGGCTCTTTCCGCCGGAAAAGAGACGGATCACGCCCGCGATCAGCACGACGCAGATCACCGCACTGCCGATCATGATCCGCCGTCTCATAATGCGCTTTCTCTTCCTGCGCTGTGCCCGGATCCACGCCGGGGAATGCTGGCGGTACTCGTCCCGATGTTCTCTCTGTCTGTTTGTGTTTCTCTTTTCCATATTTCTTCAACTTTCCGGAAAATTAGAATCGTTTTCCATGCTTATGTCAACATAGTTACAGGGTCCGCATCAAATGATGCCGAACCCTGATGTATACAATGCTCATCGTACACTGCTGTACGCTTCTCGGATACTCACTCATTATATCGGTCTGTCAAACCATTGTCAAGAATCCAGGAGGTCTATTTGTATCTCATATTATCCGAGGAATCCCAGATGCTCCAGCAGGATCTTGATCCCCATGAGTATCAGGATCACTCCGCCGGCCAACTCCGCCCTCGACTTATATTTCATCCCAAATACATTACCGGCCTTTACCCCGATTGCTGACAGGACAAACGTCGTACAACCGATAAAGGTCACCGCCCAGACGATATTTACATGGAGAAACGCAAAGGTGACTCCCACCGCGAGGGCATCAATACTCGTCGCAACCGCCAGCGCCAGCATGGTCTTCACATCAAAGCTCGCGCTGACCTCTTCCTCTTCGTCCTCCCTGGATTCTTTGATCATGCTTGATCCAATGATCCCGAGAAGCACAAAGGCGATCCAGTGGTCGATCTGGGTGATCATGGATTCAAACTGGCTTCCCAGAAGATAGCCAAGTGCCGGCATCAGCGCCTGAAATCCGCCAAAATAAGCGCCGCAGAGCAACGCATGCTTCGGTTCCATTTTCGTCACCGACAAGCCCTTACAGACAGACACCGCGAAGGCGTCCATCGACAGCCCCACAGCCAGAATAAACAATTCCAGAAGCCCCATAGATCATTTCCTCCAAATTTTATTTCTTGTTGATCTTCCCACCAGTAAGAGGCCCGCAAATGCATAAAAAAAGAGACCCCCTCTGTCTTTTCCCGACAGATAAGTCTCATCATTTAAAGTAAAACCAGGATCATTTCCAGTATGTTGGCCTTACTGCGCCAGTGGCGCCGACTACTCCCCTATTCTGGTAGTTATTCGATTCGTAATTCTAAAGAAGAATGCGGATGAAGGGATTTGAACCCCCACGGTTGCCCGCCAGCTCCTAAGGCTGGTGCGTCTGCCAGTTCCGCCACATCCGCATGATCTCCGATAGAATCTCATTATAGCGTGTTTGAAAAGAATTGTCAATTACGCTTTTGTTTAATTTTCCGCGCAAGTTTCCCACAGTTACAACGGTATCATACGGAATTTTCAGTTCAGAAAATTCCTACCCATGAAAAGTAACTTTCCACCGACTGACGCCCTAAAATATTCTTATCTACCGCGGCATTTTCTTCTCTTCCTCATCGTAGTCATCCAGGAAATTATACGTCCAGTCTCCCTTGTGATAACCGATGACCGTCTTTAAATTAATATTGTGGACACTGTTGAAGATGTTCATGTCGATGGTGTCGCAGCGCTTCCTGAGTTCCGCGATCAGTTCCTTCATCTCGTCGCGCTTCGATCCCTTTTCTCCGCCGCAGGTCGCACAGCGCTCGGTGAAACGGCAGGCGCACTGGATAAAGTGAAGGTTGTTGTAATCCCTCCAGGCCTTGATGTCCGCCTCGCAGACCATGTACATCGGGCGGATCAGCTCCATGCCCTCAAAATTCTTGCTGTGGAGCTTCGGCATCATCGTCTCGACTTTTCCGCTGTACAGCATGCCCATGAGCGTCGTCTCGATCACATCATCGAAATGATGCCCCAAGGCGATCTTGTTGCAGCCGAGCTCCTTCGCATGGGAGTAAAGGTAACCGCGGCGCATTCTCGCACAGAGATAGCACGGGCTCTTATCCACGTCAGCGACAATGTTGAAGATATCGCTCTCAAACACGTTGATCGGGATGCCGAGAAGCTTCGCGTTGTTTAAGATGATATTCCAGTTGTCCTCGTTGTAGCCCGGATTCATCACAAGGAACACAAGGTCGAATTTTACCTTGCCGTGAAGCTGCAGCTCCTGTAAAAGCTTCGCCATCAGCATCGAGTCTTTTCCTCCGGAAATGCAGACCGCGATCTTATCGCCTTCCTTAATTAATTCGTAGTCATGGACTCCCTTTGTGAATCGTCTCCAGATGGACTTGCGGTATTTCGTGATGATGCTGCGCTCGATGGCTTTCGTCCGCTCTGTGACCTCTTCCTCGTTCATGACCATCATGGACAGGGACAGGCGCAGGAAGGAACGGTATCCGCCCTCCACGCTTCCGGCATCAAAGCCCGCATCGCTCATAAGCTCTGCAACGTAAAGACTCTTATTTCCGGTGTGACAGAGTACCCATACCGGCTTGTCCTTCGGGATCGCCGCGAGAAGCTTTCCCACATTCACGCCCTCTTCCCAGGCTTTTCCATCGCCGATGGTGCCGGATTCCAGATCCGCCTCTTCCGGATTCTCCAGATATTCCACCAGCTTGTCCTCCGGGATATTTAAGGCGGCGTCCATGGACCCCTTTTTGTATTCCTCCGCCGGACGGATGTCAATGATCGTCCGGTCAAAGGTTCTTCCATTGATCAGCTCTGCGGCTGTAATCGTTTTAATCATTCTTTTTCTGTTCTCCGTTTACGGCCGTCTCCGGGTGCCGGGGTGCCGTCACTGTTTCTATAGGAAGAAAATCCCTGTATTTTCAAGGAGTTTCCGATTTTATACAACGGTTGACATGATAACATAAGGAAAAAAAGCTGTCAATCTGTATCTTTGCAGTTCTTTATTTTCCCATAATGTCCTGTAACATGTATACACGGTTGAAGGGGAATGAGAAATAATATCCGTCCGCGAAGTCTTCCACCATCTTCATAACTTCCTTCGCGAGCTGGATTCCCGCTGCCTCGCCTTCCTTGCGGTTCGCTTTCTCCGGGTATCTGGCAACGATCTCGTCCGTCACGTTGACGCCTGCGATCTCATTTTTCATGAACATGGCATTTTTTCTGCTGATCAGCGGCATGATCCCGCAGAGGATTGTCGCGCCCGTCTCCTCCTTGATCCGGCGCAGTCTCGCCGCGTCCTCCTTCGTGAATACCGGCTGGGTCAGGAAGAACTCCGCGCCCTCTTCCATCTTTTTCTTCACACGTCCGATCTCCACATCCAGGTTCTTTCTTCCCTGGTTGATGGCACCGCCGTAGCACAGCGGGTTCTTCGCGAAGACATCCTCGTTCATCTCCTTTGCGATCTTCATGAGACCGGTGGAGTCGGAGTTGAACACCGCCTTTACGGTCTGTCTCGCTGTGGACGGGATCGGATCTCCTGTAATAATTAAGAAGTTATGGATGTCATTGATGGCCGCTCCCAAAAACAGGGACCGCATAGCGATCGCATTCCGGTCACGGCAGCAGATATGCGGCATCACATTAAGGCCTGTAGCCTGACGGACCTTGCTCGCCATGAGGACAGAATCGACTCTTGTCCGCCCGGACGGGGAATCCGGGAATGTGAGGACATCCACGCCCGCATTCTTTAAAAGATGGGCCGACTCCAAAAGCTTCTCATCATCCGCATCAAAGGGCGGGGCAAGTTCTACCGCGATGAGCTTTTTCTGTTTCCTCTCTCCGTTTTCATCGTAAAGGAATCCATGTCTCTGGACATGTCCCGTCTGCTCCCCATTATCCGTCTCTGTATCCAGGACAATCTTGTTTAAGATTCCGTCCCATGAAGACATTTCTCTGATAAATTCCGGGGTCGTTCCACAGCAGCCGCCGAAAATATCTGCGCCGAGCGCCTGAAGTTCCTTCATCTTCTCCGCAAAGTATGCCGGTGTGTTTCCGAACTGGAGCTTATTTCTCGTCAGCGTCGGATATCCCGCATTCGGGATCGCGAGCAGGAACTTATCCCCAGGACGTCCCGCTTTTTCCAGGATCTGGCGCATATGGGCTGGACCTACGCCGCAGTTTAAGCCCACCGCATCGATCTCCGAAACAGCCACCGCATCCGCTAACAGGCGCTTCGCACTGAGTCCGGCCGCGCTGTAGCCAAACTGGTTTACAGAAAAGGAGACCATGATAAACATCTCATATTCCGCGCAGATCTTTTTGATCGCCGGGAGAATTCCGTCGAGGTCCGCGAATGTCTCAAAATCCAGAACTGTGACACCGCACTCCGCAAAGGTCTTCGCGATCTGATAATACTCGTCCGCCGCTGCCGCCGCGTCCTCCGCTCCATTCACCGGAATCGGGCCGATATCTCCCGCGATCCAGGCATCTCTCCCGTTTACCGCGTCTCTCGCGATCTCAACCGCCGCCTGAATGTTTTTCTCAACTTCCGCAAAATCCTCCTGCAGTGTTTCTGTGTTTGACGCAAACGTATTTGTCCTGATAAATTTCGCTCCGGCATTCAGGTATTCCTCGTGGATCTTCTTTACTTTCTCCGTCGCAGTAATATTTGCCAGCTCCGGGATATCCTGGGTCTGGTATTTTGCGGCAAAATAGGTTCCGAAGGCGCCGTCGGTGATGAGGTTGGTGGTTTTCAGATATTCGCGTAAATTCATGTGCGTCCTCCTGTGGGGTATCAGCTTTTATGGGGTATTCTGACATTCTGACACAATTATTATATAGAAAAACCGGACCTCTGAGATTCAGAGATCCGGCAATTCATAAGAAGAGCGGGTGATGGGAATCGAACCCACGTATCCAGCTTGGAAGGCTGGTGTTCTACCATTGAACTACACCCGCGTATAAGTAATGAGAGGCAACTGATGACATCGAAAGTTTTCGTTGGGAGCTTGCTCACATAAGAAAAAATTTCTATGTCAGCAGTTATCGCCGTTGCAAACGGCGATTATGGAGCGAAGCTCCATAATACCTCGGAGTCATCCTCACCAGTACCTCTAGTGCCCAAAGCTGGAATCGAACCAGCGACACGAGGATTTTCAGTCCTCTGCTCTACCAACTGAGCTATCTGGGCGCATAAATTTGGAAGCACAGAGGAAAGGCAATAAATTTACGAAGAAAATTCCGTTGGGAGCTTGCTCACATAAGAAATTTTATTTGGAAATTTATTCGTTGATTTGTATTTACAAATCAACGTACATCTCGGGGACGCAGTTCCCGAGATGGGCTTTCCGCAGCTCGCCAAGAACTGCTCATTCCAATCTGGGACTTTTCATTCCCTAACTTCCTGGATCAATAATGGGCGGAGGTGGATTCGAACCACCGAAGCAAGTTGCAGCAGATTTACAGTCTGTCCCCTTTGGCCACTCGGGAATCCGCCCATATCATTCTGACAATTCAAAATGATACCATACATTAATTCAAAAATCAAGCAGTTTTTTCATCATCCTGCCCAGAACTCCGCGCGATAAAGATCATCGCTCCATTTCCCGGAAGCTCCACTTCCATCACACCATCCACCACCGGGTATTTCAGGCTTCCTACATTGTAGCGCTTCGCGTCCGTGAGCATCACACGGACCATGGCATCTGCGGTCACCTCCGCTTCCCATACCGGGATCCGGACTCTCTGTGCATAGTCCTCGCTGTTCACCACGACGACTCCCTGCTCGTCTGCGTCGAACCTTCCGTAAGCGATCATGCCGTTCTCCGCCAACAGCGACTTAAACGCGCCCCGCCTGAACGCAGGAGTCCTGTTCCGAATCCCCGTCAGATACCGGTGGAATTCCGTGAGCTCCAGATCTTCCTTTCCCCACGGGAACGTTCTCCGGTTGTCCGGATCTGTCCAGCCGCAGACACCGGCCTCATCCCCGTAATAGATCGTCGGAGCCCCCGGCCATGTCATCTGGATCAGGGCGCCGGAGCGGAATGTTCCGTAATTGATGCCTTTTTCTGCGTTCTCAGCGTCCTCCGGCTTATAAAGCCGTCCCACCATGCGGTTCGTTCTCGTAAGGAATCTCGAGTGATCGTGGTTCGAAAGCTCATTCATCGCCGCGTATAGCGATCCCGTCTGCATCCGGCTCATATTGGAAAGCATGGAGCACATAAACGCCTGGCTGTTGTGGAGCAGGTGCTCATCCTTCCGCTCGCTGTGCTTCTCAAGGCCTGTGAGGAACCAGGAGATCGGCTCCATGAACGCATCGTAATTCATCACCGTGTCCCACTGATCCCCGGAAAGCCAGTCTGAAGCGTCCCCATAATGTTCCGCCAGGATCAGCGCGTCCGGGTTCGCCTCCTTCACCGTCTTCCGGAAATCTCTCCAGAACCGGTGGTTCATCTCCGGTGAATGCCCGAGATCCGCCGCCACGTCAAGTCTCCAGCCATCGATGGAGTACGGCGGGGAGAGCCAGCGTTTCGCGATGTCCAGCACATACTGGTACAGCTTCTTGGATCCCTCGTAATTTAACTTCGGCAGCGTGTTATGTCCCCACCAGCCTTCGTAGGAATCATTGTCCGGCCATCCGTCCTGATCTCCGAACAGGAAGAAATCCCGGTACGGACTGTCCGCTGTCAGGTAAGCCCCCGGCTCATACCCGCCGTCCTTCTCATAGATCTTCTCCCGGTCCATCCATTTATTGAAGGAACCGCAGTGGTTGAACACGCCGTCCAGGATAATCCGCATCCCCCTCTTATGGACCTCCTGCACAAATCGGGCAAAAAACTCATCGCTGGCCTCCAGATTTTCCCGGTCAGAGGTGCGCACGGAATACCGCTTCGCATTCCCGTTGTCCGACGCGTCTCCCGTCACAAGCCCGCCCTCATCCTTTACGATCACGCCGTAATGCGGATCGATATGCTCGTAATCCTGACAGTCGTACTTATGGTTCGACGGAGACACGAACACCGGACTCAGGTAGAGGACCTCCACCTTCAGACTCTGAAGATAGTCTAACTTATCCCAGATCCCCTGAATATCACCGCCGTAAAACCGATCCACATCGAGAACCGAAAGCCGCTCATCCCATTTTTCCACCTTCGTCACCGGGAATCCGATGTAGACATACTCGTCCCCCAGAACATCGTTCGTCGGATCTCCGTTGTTAAACCGGTCCACGAAGATCTGGTACATCAGGGCACCCTTCGCCCATTCCGGTACATGGAATCCCGGTGTGATCACGAAAGGCGCATCCATGCCGCCGGCCTCCAGAACGCCGAGACGATTGTAATGGCAGACCTCGCTCCCCTTTACCGCTTCAAAATCATATCGCAGCGGGGTCTCCCCCACTAAAATCTCTGTCTCATAGAAATCAAATCTTCCGATGGATTCCTTTTTCTTAAGCTCCAGCCGCCTGCCCTCTTCCCGGCTTACGGCATCCCGGACCACCGCATACACATGATCCACATCCCCGGCTCCGGTCCGGAACCTGATCGTTACTTTATCCCCGCACTCCGGTTCTTCCGGAATGCGGTACTCTTTTGTCCCATCACTGAAAAGTGCCGCCTTCAACATATTTTGAATGGCCTCCCTTACTGATCTGAAACGGCTGCCCGGTCAGCACGCAGCCGTATGACTGATATCTGTTTTCATTTACTTCACTCACAAGTGTTATTATACAGGATTGCACACCTGTTTGCACGTTTTTTTCTGAAAATAGATAGACCCGAAAATAGAAAGACCTGAAACCAGCCGCTCTGAACTGCGGCAAAAATTTCAGGTCTTTTGTCTAAAAATGGACAGAAAGAAAGCCAGCGGGGGGAACCACTGGCCTTCTTCCGGAAAAGGTATTATGTCTCTTATGGGGTATAGCAAAAACTATATAATGTATTGGGGGGTTACGTGTAGTAATATAGCATAGGAATCCGGATAAGTGTGCACAAACATTTAAAAACATGAAAATATTTTTTGTTCATTCTGCCACTGGTCCATTTTTCTTTATGCATTTTTATCATTTCAAGCAAAAAATCGACGTTTGGCTGTATTTCTTTTGCACAAACGTCGATCTGCTTAAGTTTTTAAAGTTTTACTCAAAATGACCCGTCAAAGCATTTCTAAGTCTTTCTTTTTCTGCTGCCCAGGGAACCACCGACGCAGAAATTTATTCTGTTGCTGCAGACTTTTCCTCAGCACCTGTAAATAAACGGTCAAACTCCGCCTGACCGATCTTCTCTTTCTCGATCAGCAGCGCAGAACACTTATGGAGAATATCCTCATGCTCCAGAATGATCTGTTTCGCCTTCGCATAGCACTCGTCGATGATCCGCTTTACCTCGCTGTCGATATCGGAGGCAACACGCTCGCCGTAGGATCTCGTATGCGCAAGATCTCTTCCGATGAACACCTCGTCATCATCACTGCCATAGTTGATCATTCCAAGCTTCTCAGACATACCGTACTGGGTCACCATCGCCCGGGCGATCGCGGATGCCTGCTTGATGTCCTGGGAGGCACCGGTGGTCACATCGCCGAAGATGATCTCCTCAGCAATCCGTCCACCGAGAGAAACCATGATGGTCTCCAGCATTTTGTTCTTCGTGTTGAACATCTCGTCCTTCTCCGGAAGCGGCATCGTGTATCCAGCCGCGCCCATGCCGGTCGGGATGATGGAGATCGTGTGGACCGGACCAACATCCGGGAGTTCATGGAACAGGATCGCGTGGCCCGTCTCATGGTAAGCCGTGATCTTCTTCTCCTTCTCGGAGATCACCTTGCTCTTCTTCTCCGCACCGATTCCGACCTTCACGAATGCCTGATCGATATCAGCCTGGAGAATATAGCGGCGGGACTGCTTTGCAGCGAGAATTGCCGCCTCATTTAAGAGGTTTTCCAGATCCGCACCGGTAAATCCGGCTGTGGTCTGTGCCACTCTTGTCAAATCTACATCGTCGCCCAGCGGCTTTTCTTTGGAGTGGACCTTTAAGATCTCCTCACGTCCGCGGATATCCGGTTTTCCGACTCCGACCTTCCGGTCAAAACGGCCCGGTCTCAAGATCGCCGGATCCAGAATATCTACACGGTTTGTCGCCGCCATAACGATAATTCCTTCATTGACGCCGAAACCGTCCATCTCAACGAGGAGCTGGTTTAAGGTCTGCTCGCGCTCGTCATGTCCGCCGCCCATACCGGTACCGCGGCGTCTCGCAACGGCATCGATCTCATCAATAAAGACGATACACGGCGCGTTCTTCTTTGCGTCCTCGAAAAGGTCGCGGACACGGGATGCGCCGACACCGACGAACATCTCTACGAAGTCCGATCCGGAGATGGAGAAGAACGGGACACCGGCCTCACCGGCAACCGCCTTCGCGAGAAGTGTCTTACCGGTTCCCGGAGGGCCCACAAGGATCACTCCCTTCGGGATCCTCGCGCCCACATCCGTATATTTCTTCGGATTCTTCAAGAAATCAACGATCTCTTCGAGTTCTTCCTTCTCCTCCTCAAGACCTGCGACCTTTGAGAAGTTCACGGAATTTGTCCGGCTCATCTTCGCGCGGCTCTTTCCAAAATTCATCATCTTGGAGTTTCCGCCGCCGCCACCGCCGAGTCTCGCGTTCATGAACATAAACATGAACATGATGACCACAGCGCTCAATGCTACCGGGATGATAACGGACATCAGGTAATTCTCCTGTGGAACATTCTCGACAATATAGTCGATAGAGTTTTCCCGGAGAAGTTTTTCTGCTTCTTTTACATCGGACACTGCGACAACTGCCCGGTCTCCGCTTTTCAGCAATATATCCAGGATTCCGGTCGGCGGCTGCTGGTTCTGATTGATGTCTACGGATTCGATGGTCTTATTCTCCACGGCCACCATGAATTCCTGGTGGGTCATCTCCTGGCTGAATAAGCTCCCCTGGCTCGTCAGGCTTGACGCGAATGTGATAAGCGCGATCACAAGCAGGACGAGACCGATTCCGCGGAACTGCTGGTTCTGTTTCAACTTGGGGTGCCTCCTTACTGCTGCTCCACAACGCCGATGAACGGAAGGTTGCGGTATTTCTGGTCATAATCGAGGCCATAGCCTACAACGAACTCATCCGGGATCGTAAAGCAGGTGTAATCAACTTTTACCTGTTTCTTTACGCGGCGCTCCGGCTTGTCAAGCAGAGTGCATAAGTGGATGGAGTTCGGATTTCTCTTGTGTAAAATATCGATAAGGTACGCAAGTGTGCGTCCGGAATCGATAATATCCTCCACGATCAGGACATTCTTTCCCTCAAGCGGCTGGTCCAGATCTTTGATGATCTTTACAACGCCGGAGGACTCTGTGCCGCTGCCGTAGCTGGACACGGACATAAAGTCCAGTGTAACCGGGACAGTCAGGCGCTTTGCAAGCTCACAGGTAAAGAATACACCGCCCTTTAAGATACAGATCAGATGAACCGCTTTTCCCTCATAGTCCTTGTTGATCTGCTCCGCGATCTCTTTGATCCGCCTGTCAACTTCTTCTTCATTTAATAATACACGAATTTTATCAGCCATGGTCTTCTCCTTTGCAATTCCAGATGCCTGCCTGTCTGCTGCCTTCCGGCTCTCCCCCACCAGGCAGGATCACCTCCGCCTCCAGGATGTGCTCAGTCTCATCTGTTATTTTATAATAATCACTGATTCGGTATCCGACTACCCATAATACATGGTCTCCATCTGCAAGGACCGGGATCCGGTCCCGCTCGTTTTCCGGGATCTTTTCATCGATCATATACCTGCGGAGCTTCTTTTTTCCACCCCCGGAAAGTGTGAGATAATCCCCATTTTTCCTGTATCTTATGGATAATCCAACGTTTATTTTATCATAGTCAAACCATTTCGTATACTGGTTTTTCGGAATTTCCAGCTCTTTTTCCCGGTGGACGGCATGGAGGCGGATGTGTGTTCCGCCCAGGTCCAGAATCTCATCCATATCTGTTTCCAGATTGATTTTATTTTCAAAAACTGGTTTTCTCTCCTGCTTCTGATCTGACTCAGACATTTGCGATGGATTTTTGTTCTGTACGATCCCTAATGTCTCATATCCACGCACCGCTTTGAGACCATATGGCAGGTCTACAGTATGCCCACCACCCGGACCAGAGAGATCCATTACGGAGCGGATATGGCGTTCCGTGATATCCTTCGCTTTCCCTGCGGCGTTTAGGATCATGCGGCGGACGATGTAGGTTTTCAGGATCTCGGGCTGTGGATCGAAAATGTCTGTGTTTATTTTTGTACACATTTTCATCTCATTTTCTGCCACCTTCGAGCTCTGACCTGTCCCAGGCTCTTTTCCATCTGCTTCCCCCGCATTTTTGGAATTTGGCTGTTTCCCCTCTTCTCTTCTTTTTGAACAGCTTTCTTCCAGAATTCTCTCTGCTTCCATCTCAAAATATGCGTCTGCCTGCGCCGCAAACTCCGACACCGCCAGAATATGTTCTGCTGCCCGGCTGTTTATATTCTCTGTCACCCAGGGCAGAAGTTCATTTCGGATCTTGTTCCGAGTGTAGTCATTTTCCTTATTTGTGGAGTCTTCGCACCAGGAAAGCTCCTGCTCATTTAAGTATTCCTCAATTTCTTTCCGTGAAACACATAATAACGGCCGGATAATATTCTCCCGCACCGGCCGGATCCCGGAAAGTCCGGCAAGTCCGCTTCCCCGGAACAGATTCAAAAGCACCGTCTCCGCATCATCATCTTCATGATGTGCGACAGCGATCTTCGCGCATTGATACTTTTCCGCAGTCTCTCCCAAATGATGATATCTCAGGATCCGCCCTGCTTCTTCGCCCGATAAACCACGTTCCGCTGCATATTCTTCCACTTTCTCATGCGCCACGGTGAGCGGAATATTTAACCGCTCACAGAGTTCCATCACAAACCGCTCATCCCGGTCAGCCTCCGCTCCGCGGATCCCATGGTTCATATGAAATGCAAAGACTTTAATTCCAAGCTCCGCCGCCATCTCATGCAAAAGCAAAAGCAGGCAGACCGAGTCCGCGCCCCCCGACACTGCCGCCAGGACGCTGTCTCCCCGGTCTGTCATATGATTTTTCTTCATAAAGCTAAGAACTTTCTGCCGAAATCTGCCCGCTTTTACATCTGTTTTCACTGCTGTTTTTCCTGCCATTTTCTTCTCCGCTGTTTTTCCTGTAATGATATCTAAAATCTTTGTGCATTTGTGATTACCTTTACCCGTATATTCCGCCCACCAGCACCGTCATATCATCCCGCGGCTCTCCCTCAAACGACAATGCAAACGTCAAGATCATCTCCGCCGTCTCCTGCACCCCCGCGTCGGGCAGACCATCCAGAAATTCCCGGAACGCTTTCTCCTTCTCCACTCCCGGCATAGCATCCAGGACTCCGTCACTGACCATAATGATCTTATCTCCGTCCCACAGCTTCCTCGATATCATCACCGGTTCCACGGGGTTCAGCACTCCCGCCGGGACTGTTTCTGACTCCAGGACCTCCGCCTCGCCGCCGCCCCGCCGGTCCGGCAGTAAAAACGATGCCGCCGCCCCGAGCTTCATCATCTCCAGCACCCCCGTATAGAGGTTCACAAGTCCCAGATCCATCGTCGCCGGCCGGTCACCCATGCCATTCAGCAGGAGCACCGTGTTGATGAGCTTTAACGTAGACCGCGCCGAAAATCCCGTATCCAGAAGCTGCTCCGCCAGCTCCATGACCTGCTCGCTGTCAGCCCCAGCCGCCGGTCCGCTCCCCATTCCGTCGGAGAGACTCAACGCCACCTGCCCCGGCAGCGTGTTCCGGAACATATAATTATCACCGGAGACTTCTTCCCCCTCTTTCGGAGTCTTCGCGCATCCAAACAGGATCCGGTAGCTTCCCTTTTCGATGAGACGCACCATGGACGATTTTCTCGTGACCAGCGTCTTCCCATTCCTCGCCGGGATAAATTCCGCCCCCACAGCCTGTCCAAAAAGCGCCGCCATGTCCTTCACAGTCACACACCGTCCGTTTCCTGTCCGTGCCGTGAGGAATGCCTCCCGGCGTCCATCCCCATATTTCAAAACGAGCATGTCCTCCAGGGCGATCCGCCGTTTCCGAAATGCCGCCCGCACCGCCGGAACCAGCGCCTCCGTCACATCCGCCGCCTGCTCCATCTGCCCGGAGAACTCCCCCAGGATCCCCGCCATCTCCTCAAACTGCAGCATGACCGCGTCCCTGCTCTCCAGAAACCGGTTCTTCCAGGCGAGATTCATCGTGGACCGCCCAAGACTTCTATTTAATTCCCGCAGATAATCCGTTTTCTTCCGGCACCGGTCCAGGAACTCCCTGGGCATGTCCGGATATTCCAGAGCGCCCTTTTTCTCGAAAGAGCGAAGCAGATAATAGAGGAAATAGTTCTCCCCGTCCTGATCCTCCAGGCATTCCTGTTTCATGCCACAGCGGTCGCAGCTCCCGCAGACCATGGACGCCGCCGATTCCAGTGCCGCGATCCCGTCCTCCCTGGAAAGTCCGGGATCTTCGCCGGAATTTTTCATAACCTTCGCAAGCTGTCCTAATGACTCAGATATCTCCGCAAGCCGCCCCGCCGCATAGCCCCCGGTCCCGGACAGCTTTCTATGTACCTCACGATTTCCAAACACAAAAATCCCTCCTAACCTGCGTACCCTGTCACAAAGACCGTTCCGATCTCCATGACCAGCTTTAACGGCGCAGAATACGCCATTTTATTATATGCAGGCAGGCGGGAAATATTTGTCGGATTCCCGTATTTAATTTTTAAAAGTTAGTGACATGATTCGCCCTAGCTTGATTCATCGGCCTTAAACAGAATTTCATCCTTATTTACAAGCCCCAGTTTCTCTTTCGCGACCTTCTCAATATACTGCTTCGTCTGAACATACACGCGGTACTCCTCGAGTTCCGCGGCTCTCGCCTCTTCCTTCGCGAGGGACTTCTCAAGCGCCTGTTCCCGCGCCTGATATTCCAGATCGCGTTCCCTCAGGGAAGCGCCGCCGATATGGACTACCACAGCAAGACTCGCTACGACCACCGTGATTCCAATTAACGCCATCCGGTTGCTCAGACTGTTTTTCGATTTTCTTTTATTTCGTCTGTTCCGGTTTTCTCCCATGATTTCTCGCTTCCTTCTGGATTTTCCCTCCCGTTCTAACCAACAAAACGATTCTATCTTTTAATCTTATACCATTTTTTCAGCTTTTTCAATAGCTGAAACACATTCCGGCTAATGATTTTATCATAAAAAATCATGCCGAAAAACACACACGCAATGATGTACGCCCGAACAATACCGCTGTTCTCGTAAAACAGCAGAAGAAACGTCATGACAGCCGCATAGATCCAGTAAAAAAAATCCTCGATCCCCGTCCACAGCCGCCCATGGGGAACAAAAAAGCGGAATAGCCGCAAAAAGTCATAACTCGCCATCAAAATAAAGCCGAGCACCGTACTCATGCCAACCAGGCGGACTTCCAGAGTAAGATAAGGACTCACAAGGCACCTCCGAGTTTAAATTTCCTGCTTATTTTCTCTTTCATGGTCTCATTTTTCGTCACATGATCTATTTTCTGCGGTTACCTGAATTTTTCCTCATGAACTCTTTCATCACTGCTTTTCCACTACTTAAATAATTTTGCAAAAAATGATTCCCCGCTCTTCGCGCCGCCGCCCGCCGAATACACAAGGCTGTCCGTCCTGCCCTCAATATCGATCTCACCTTTTTCCAGACTCAGCCGGTTCACATGGAGGTCTTTTCCCTTGATGGTCAGAAGTCCCATGTCCGTGTCCAGCACGATGGAGTTCTCGTCAAAGGAGATCACATCCAGGATCCCCGTGAGATTTCCCAGATTCCGATTATTCAAAACGATCTTATGCGCCATTCCCGGATTCTCTTCCATAAAAACCTCCTGTATATGTAAATATGTTTTAAATATATGAAGTAAAAAAATTTTTATGCTGTTTTTCACTTTTCACTGTCGTTTCCGTCTAACCACTTGCAAATGTAGTATGCGATCACACTTGCCATAACGGAAACTCGCACCTTACATAAAAAACCTCATCAGTTTTTTACTGTGAGGTTTTTCCTAAATATATTCAAACATTTCCTTCGTATCTTCCTTGCGGATCGTCTCCTGCACGCTCGTCACACGGACCTTGACGGCTTTTGTTCCAAATGCCACCTCAATCACATCTCCGACCTTAACTTCCGCGCTGGCTCTCGCAATCTTATCATTCAGCATCACACGGCCACTGTCGCACGCCTCGTTTGCCACGGTTCTGCGCTTGATGATACGGGATACCTTCAGATATTTGTCTAAACGCATAACTTGCTCCTTTTCTGCGGCACCATCGCCGCCGGACTTCCTGCTGCCCGCCTGTCCAGGCGAACCCCGGAAACAATTTCCCCCTCCGCAATACGCATATCACGGAGGGGATCCAAACACGTGCTGCCTACACAGCCACTTTTATCATTCTAAACAGAATTAAGCGTTAACCATATCCTTTAAAGCCTTACCAGCTTTGAATTTCGGGTTCTTGGAAGCTGCGATCGTGATCTTCTCGCCTGTAAGCGGGTTTCTTCCCTCTCTAGCCTCTCTCTCGGATACCTCGAATGTACCGAAGCCAACTAACTGTACCTTCTCACCTTTAACTAACTCTGCTGCAATAACATCTGTGAAAGCCTTCAGTGCCTTCTCAGCATCTTTCTTGGAGAGTTCTGCCTGCTCAGCAACTGCTGCGATTAATTCTGTCTTGTTCATTTGTTTTATTTCCTCCTAAAATTCATTTCAAACCTGCGGACAAAGCCTGCCCGAAGGACCTTTGCATTGCACTCTTACATTTATATATGTTTCTGCATTCTTTGTCAAGGATTTTTGCCCGTTTTTGCCGTGTTTTTGCGCACTTTTCGTCAGTGTGCGGCGGCCCGTTTTTTCTTTTCCTCCCGCTCCTGTTTCTTGATCGCTTCCCAGAGGTCCTTCTCGTTCTCCACCTCCGGAATCTCGCCTCCGAAGACCCGTGGATGGCGGCGGATCATCTTCTCGCAGATGCCGTTCACCACATCATCCACGGTAAAATTTCCCTGCTCCGCCTCGATCTCACTGTGGAACATGACCTGGAACAGGACATCCCCCAGCTCCTCGCAGAGATTTTCCGTGTCATGAGCATCGATCGCCTCCAGCACCTCCGCGCATTCCTCCACGAGATGCTTTTTCAACGTGTCATGATCCTGCGCCCGGTCCCATGGACAGCCATCCTCCGCACGCAGTGTCTTCATGATCTGCTTTAAGTCCTCGAATGTATACATAGTATTTCCTCACCTTATCCGTTTTCATTCATTTTTCTGCTGTTTCGAGCCTCTGACGATCGCCCGGTCCTCTCCCCGTCGGTTCCGCCTACGCTCTCCGCCAACAGTTTTAAATACTATTTTCTACTATCATTGTAACTGGATTCTATTTCTCTGGCAATATGCATTCTGTTTTTTAACTGCAATCCATCACCGTCCATTTGTTCCAATTTAATCCGCACCAAACATACTCCACTTGTCCTCCTGAAATCTTTTATTTTTTCTACATATTTGCACCAATTGACGATTCCATGAAAAAAAGTTATACTCTTAATTGTCGTGTCTTTTGACATATCATCACTCTAATTGAGCTATTCCTCGATTACAATTTCACAGGAGGACATCATGAATATCACACAAAAACAAAAGGGCATCCTCTTTATGATCCTGTCCGCGCTTTCTTTCGCCTCCATGCAGGTCGTTGTCCGTATGAGCCGCGAAATTCCAACGATGGAGCAGATCTGCGTCCGCAATCTCTTCATCCTGATCGTTTCCTTTTTCATCATCCGTAAAAAACGTGGTTCCTACTACGGCCCGAAAAAATACCAGCCGTACCTGTTCGGCCGCTCTTTCTTCGGATTTCTGGGCCTGATCACGCTGTTCTACGCCTCCAGCCATGCTGCACAGGGAGATGTCACCGTATTAAATAAGCTCTCCCCGATCTTTGTCACACTGCTGGCTGCTGTGTTTATGAAGGAGAAGCTTTCCCCGATCCAGATCCCGGCGCTGGCACTGTCCGTTATCGGCGCATTCATCGTATTCCGTCCGAGCTTCCAGTCCGACCCATTTCCGCTGGTAGTCGCGCTGCTCTCCGCCATCACATCCGGCGTTGCGTACACGTTTCTCGGCTACTTTAAGGGAAAAGTCGACGGAATCACCGTTATCATGCACTTTTCAACCTTCAGCGTGTTTGGTTCCCTGCCGTTCGTCATCAGCAATTTCGTTATGCCAGACCCGCATCAGTTTATGCTGCTCATGCTGATCAGCCTCTTCGGCTCCCTGGGCCAGGTATTCATCACCTACGCTTACCGCTTCGCCCCGGCATCCGAGATCAGTATCTACAACTACTCCGGAATCCTGTTCAGCATCGTTCTCGGCGCAGCGATCCTCGGCGAGCCTGTAAAATCCACCTCAATCCTCGGCGGCGCATTGGTTGCGATTGCTTCGATCATGGTGTATATCTATGGGAATTCGAAGAAGCAGGCTGGGAAATAAAGTTCTTTCAGCCCAAACTAGCGTAGACCGAATAATTACGTGTATAAAGAATGTCAGAATCCGAAAAGTCTACCCGCATGAACATAGTCTGGATACACTGTTCACCTGCGGAACCGCCACCGGCAGCTTCTTCCGGATGCATGGCAATTAGAAATGTTCATTTGCATAATGCCTTTTATTTAGATCGTTTGTAACTATTCAGTACCTTCATAGTTACACGCAAAAATCCATTCCAGATCAGCTTCGCTGATGGGATTTTTGCCCTCCAGCCTATGTTTTCTTACGGTCAGCGCAGCAAGTGCGCAGACCTACTGAACAGTTACGATCGTTTTTTGATTCGTTGTAAATAAAAGTCAAAGTCCACATGATAATATTTATTGAAGTGATCTCTTCTAAAATATCATCATGTGGACTTTTTTCGTTTTTTATCTTACCAGGCATATTTTCTCAACATTTTTACTGCTGTTTCAAATCTCGCCCAGCCTCAATTCTCAGCTCTCCATCTGCCGTCCCAGGAATCCCGCCGCCGTCGCCGCCAAACGCACCTCCGCATCCGCGAACTTCGCCCTCGGCTCCCTGCTCATCACAATGACCGACCCGATCGCGTCACCTTCACAGATGATCGGAGTGATCACCTGCGCAGTGATTCCCTCGCTGTCATCGTCCGTCACAGGCGTGAACGCCCGCTCATCCTTTCCCGCCTGCACCGTCATCCGCTCCTGGATCACATGCTCCAGCGCCCGGCTGATAGGCTTCTGGAAAAAGTCTTTTTTCGCCCCGCCGGCCGCCGCGACCACCTGGTCCCGGTCCGTGATGCAGACCATAAGCCCTGTCGACTGCGCCATCGCGTCTGCATACTGCCCTGCAAACGCATTCAGTTCCATCATCGGCGAGTACTTCTTCAGAATGATCTCCCCCTCACGGTCCGTGAAGATCTCTAACGGCGTTCCTTCGCGCAAACGAAGTGTCCGCCTGATCTCCTTCGGAACCACCACACGTCCGAGGTCATCAATTCTTCTTACAATTCCCGTAGCTTTCATAACGTCTATTCCTCCTGCATACCACTACTTCCATATCGTGTGACTTATGGGTAGTATGTGGAAAAATGTCGGGATTATTCCTATTTTACTTCAACCAGTTCAATCTTGAAGTTCAGCTCTTTCCCCGCCATCTCATGGTTCGCGTCAAGAGTGATCATCTTCTCGTCCTTCGCGGTAACCTTCACCGGGAACGGCTGGCCGCTCTGGTTTGTGAGGTATACCTGCTGTCCAACCTCAAGGTCCTCGGAACCCGGGAGATTTGCGATCTCGAGTGTGAGGATCATATTCGGATTCGGCATTCCGTAAGCTTCCTCCGGCATCAGGTGGATCTCCTTGATCTCACCGACCTCCATATCCGCAACAGCCGCGTCAAATCCCTTGATCATCTGTCCAGCGCCACATACAAACTCTAACGGCTCGCCGCGGTCGTAGGAAGAGTCAAACTGTGTACCATCGTTAAAAGTACCTCTGTAATGTGTGCGGCATGTCTTTCCAACATTGCGTCCTGTCATCTTTAAGTTCCTCCGATATTCTCTATTATTTCCTGCACGCCTGCGTTCTATCATGGTCAGCGCAGCAAATGTGCAAACCTCATCCGCAAAACCTGCCGATAACAGGTTTTTCACGAATGTTCTATAACGAAATCATGCATTCCTATCCAGTATACCTGTTAAAAAGAATATTGGCAACTTATTTCAGGTACCGCCGCACTTCATTTTTCTGTTTCACAGCCGGATTCTGCTCACGATATCGCAAACAGCTGCATTTCCGCAATCTGTTATGCACCAAATTTTGCCACACAGGATCTTTACTGTCCCTGCCTCTTCTTTTTCTTCTCCAGCTCCTCCTGCTTCTGCCGCTCCTCTTCCAGTCCCGGAGACCATAAAAGCTCGTCGCTCTCATCGAACACGATCTCCATCACATCCTCCACGCGGCAGTCCAGAATTCTGCATAAAGTCTCCACGGTATGCGTCGAAATATATAAATTCTTCCGCAGCCTGTTCAACTGACCATTGCTGATTCCATATGTCTTGATCAGGCGATACTGGCTGATGCCTTTTCTCTGCATTGTCTCCCATAACCTTGTATATTTAACCATACCGTTTTCTCCTTTGTCTCATCTCTCGCCGTTATTTCCAGGACATTCCAGGCTGACCCGTTCAATCCATAGACTCGTAATCCGGCAGAAACCGCCTAAATTCTTCTCTTTCGGTTTCCACGCCTGCTCACCAGCGATACATTTTCTATTTTCTCATTTGTATTTCCTGCCAACATCCGCAAGATTCGACCTGTTTTTCCTTATATTTCCACAAATTCCCCTAAATATCTTTTATTCTTTACTATGGCAGAACTTCTGCCGCATTATATAAGGAAAGGAGGCGTTTCTCATGATCGATTACAGCCCGCTCTGGAACACCTTAAAGTCAAAAGGCATCAACCAGTACCGCCTGATCCGCAGCTATCATTTCAGCTCCGGCCAGCTCCATCGGATCCGTAAAAATGAACATGTATCCACACATACTCTGGAAACTCTGTGCCGGATCTTAAACTGCAGCGTTGCGGACATCGTCCGCATCTCATTTGACCGCGTGGAAAAAGAATCGTAAAAATATCTGGTCTTTATCGGAACTCTTTTCCGGTAAAGATCAGTGTCAATTCGCCTTATTTTCCTTCTCCTCGTCCTCGAAAGAAACCTCCATCACATCCTCGATCCGGCAGTCCAGGATCCGGCAGAGCGTCTCCAACGTATGCGTCGAAACATATGTATTCTTCTTCAGACGGCTCATCTGGCCGGAGCTTAAGCCAAACTCCTTGATCAACCGATATTGACTGATCTTTCTCTTCTCCATGGTCTCCCACAAGCGATTGTAACTTATCATTTTATCCTCCGTGCATATCAGCCCAACACACTTTTCAGCCCGCAAAATATCCGCAAATCTGACAAACAGTTACTCTGATGTCTTCTATATAACATACATTGACACTATTTGTATATTGCCCATATTCGGACTATATATGTTCCACGTTCGGTCACGGTCAGGTATACGACGCGCGAATGGCCAATTTTTCAGCTTATGCACGGATTCTGTGCTCTGTTTCAATCATTGTTTTCTATGAACTGACAGAATCTTCTTCTGACATTTTTTCGGATACATGGCAATCAAAAACGCCAGTCAGCCATTTCTGACTGACCGGCCATCATAATCACTGATCACACAAATTACAGGCATCCGCCTGCTGCTTTTTCATTTTCCCCTTTACAGGCAGTTCACCTGCCGCTTTTTCATTTCCCCTTTTCGGATATTTCACCTGCCGCTTTTTCATTTCCCCTTTTGCAGGTATTTCACCTGCCGCTTTTTCATATTTAATTTCCTGCGCACCTGCAGTTATTATCGCCGCCAGTCCGCTTTGCTTCCGGACTCTTATCTTCCACCTGAACCAGCAGACGTTCAAGCTGCATCTTTTCCCGGTTCCAGCGGTAAATCGTCGACTGCTCCGCGGAACAGTTTCTCTCACCATTTATCGTATCGATGATCGCCGACCTCGAATAATGCTTATGAGGAACCATAATGTCCGGGAGTTCCAGATGAACACGCCCACACACCGTACACTTGTATCGCCGCAAAACAAATGTATCCACCGTACCATCCGCAAAAATCACCTTCCGCCTCTTGCTGTCACGGATCTTCATCTCTCCACCGCACTGCGGGCATCCCGGAACGCTTGACGGAACAATATAATACATTCCATTCTGCTCTTTGATTTTGTAATTCTTTAACACGACCATATTCATTCCTCCTCCATTCGTCATATTCGTAGGACCACATCCGCCTATCGGTTCAAATAAACCTGTATTCCGGTTCTTTAGGGTTTTAACCAGAATTTCACCAAAGTTCTGCCGCCGTTTTCCGCTCATTTCTCTGGCAAACGACCACGTTTTTTCGGAAAAATTCCGGTCTGATCAACATGTTCTACTAATATAAACGTAATAAAATTGGATTTGTGACGAAAAAATGGAAAAAAATTGAAGTTTTTTACTTTCTTTTGTTACCATTTCGCCTCCCGAATCTCCATAAACTCATTTTTATCCTTCCCTATCCTTCTCCACTCTTCAACTGCCGGAACATGTTCCACCATTTTTTGAAGTTCTGCTGCCAGTGCACAAGTTTTCGCACGCATAAGAATTTTTTCTCTCGCTATGCTCTCAGTGTCATCACTGCAAGGCACTGTTGTTTTTACAAGCTACATTAACTTTATATTCAGCAGAGGCAGCACACTCTCCGATAAGTAATTTTTCTTCGCAAGGCACAAGAAGAAGTCGATTAAATTCATTTCCTTTCCCGCAGTTACATCCATAAGCCGACAGGAAAATACTTTCTCAATTTTTCTAATGCACGAAAGCATATACAGATTCGCTTTCAGCTCTTCCTTACTATTATTATTCATAGACTCATCCTCACTTCTGCTCTTCGATTATTTATTTTTATACTTAGTATCTGTTTCCTCGCTCTTCTTCAAACGCTTTCTAAAATCATTATATAATTTGTCCCTGGAGTGTGCAACAATGTCCGCCCCTCACCTCACCATCCTAGCCCCAAAATTTTTAGGCACACATTTTATTTGTAAACGCTTACGCTTGATCTTTACTACAAAAAGTCCCACCAGCAATAAAAAATTTGAGAGTTAATCAACTTTCAAAAACACTTTCAAGCATACTGCAAATAGCTTAAAACAAGTATATTCCAGAATGAACGTTAATATTTTAGAAAGTTCACATTGAATACACGGGGATTATGAGGATCTGAACGCGCTTCACAGTGCGCTCAGCGATTACCTTCGTTTCTACTTTGCACATCAGGATGATGTCGAATTCTCTTCCTGTTACGAAAATATTCTCGGGCTCTGCTACGATATCCGCCATGCCTATCAGGGAGATCGAAATATTGAATCCGTCGATAATAACTACGAAAATATAGGGCAGCTGGCATCCTGCATCTTTTCCGTTGACAGTCAGTCCCTTCAGAAAGAACGCAATAAATATAAGTCCGGAAACCTCTATTTTAATGTTGAAGTCCTCTATCCCTGGGCTATCTTTTATCTGTACACTCTGCAGGCAATCGTCGAAGACCATTATTATGCCTCCTGGTTTGACGATGAAGATTTTTATAATGAGTATCTGGCCGAGAAAGATCTGGCACTGATCACTCATTTTGTCCAGCTTCTTTGGGATAAATTGAGAAATCATCTCCCCGAGGAGGTTATGAAGGTAGTCTGGACCTACACCAGAACCTACAACCATATCGAATACTATTTCTTCTATCCTGATCTGTATATGGAATGGCTTTGTACATACTGGATCAATGGCGTAAAAACACGATCAGAACGGCAGGAACTGCTTTCTCTGCTTTGTCTGGAGCTTTCCTCTCTCCTCGATGAAGACCCGGATGAAGCACAGGAGGCCGTCCAAAAAGCAGCTCTGATAAAAGAAAAAGCCCCCGGCAGAGCCAAGGGCATACAATCCTCTGGGAAAACAGATTTCAACACTATAATGGTATCGTAATTTAAGACACTTTGAGAGACATTTTTTAATGAATCTGGTATACTGTAAGCACTATAGAAAG
>ENA-UPXC01000283-UPXC01000283.1-human-gut-metagenome-genome-assembly--contig:-NODE-283-length-86161-cov-8.664816_pt1 | contig 86161 bp, 90 predicted proteins | sample MGYA00250047_ERZ773371 | MGnify/ENA primary metagenome ERZ773371 (study PRJEB29103, sample SAMN06111975) | human gut metagenome | biome: human gut; feature: ankylosing spondylitis patient; material... | reverse complement strand
ATTATAACATAGCCAGAAAACATGACAATAGATAAGTAATCGAATTGACAATAACTACTATGTGGTGTAAAGTAGAAGCGTACTAGTATGTGGAACAAAGTAGCTGAATACAGATTATCAAATAAGGTGGGGGAATGCAAATGTTAACAAAAATAATCTATAAAAATTTCCGAAGTAATTTTAAAAACTATGTTGCCTTTTTTATAGGAAATATGATGGGTGTAACAGAATTTTTTGTATTTTGGGGTTTGTATTCTATTGTAAAAAATATGTCTGCAAATTCCGTAATGTTAGAGGATACATTGGAAGAAATTATTATTTCGGTCAGCGTGATAACTATATTTTCTACTGCTTTAATGGTTTATTCGATGCTGAATTATATTAAGAAAAGAATAGCAGATTATAGTTTGTTTTATATTTTGGGAATGAAAAAACAAAAGTTATACGTATTTGTTTTTTCGGAATATCTGGCGGGATGGATGGTTTCCCTTTTAATAGGTTTAGGTATCGGAAGAGGAATATTGTATTTAATCCAACAGATTTGGCACAAGCTTTTCCCCACATATATTTCTTTGTGTTCAGTTGGCACGGAAATATATTTTAATACATGTAAAATCAGCTTTTTCATCATGCTTGCAGTAGTCTTCGTCCTCTTAATCTGGGCCGATAATAGTGGTATCAGCCGAATGATAGCAGGAAATGAAATAAAAGAGAAAAGGCCTAAAAGTATTTATTGGAGTATTTGCATTGTAATTGGTGGGGGATTATTAATTTTGGGTTATTGGAGTTACCCCAGTAATACTTTTACTGGATATGTCCTTTCTCATGTGGAATGGATTATGGGAGGTTTTTTGATATTGATTTTTGGAGGTGGAATACTCTTAGAAATCATTCATAGTCATTTGAAATTCTACCTGAAAAATTTATTAAAACTCAATCAATTGTATAGTAAGTATCAGACGAATGTATTGGTTTTGCTGATGTTTCTTTCTCTTCATTTTATAGCATTAAGTTATTGCACTGCGAATGTATGCGAATTACTTCCAATAAATGGTCATGAGAAATATTATCCATATCAGGCAATATGGATGAACCGTGGGGAAAAGGGCGATATATCTTTCAGTGAAACGTTAAGTCATTCTTACAATGGTAAATATGAAAATATTCCAATGATCAGGGTAAGTAGCTATGGAAATGAATTAATTGGTATTTCGGAAAATACATATAAAAAATTGACAGGCAAATCTGCAGACCTAAAAAATGAAGAAATTATATATATTGTAAATGAATATAAAAATCATTCTGGTGCAAATGTGACAAGAGGCGGATTTGAATATGGACGCAATGGATTTACATGGCTTGCAATGGGAAGTTATATAAACAAATTAAAAAAATATGTGGATCCATCGTCTAATCATCCACTACCAAATCATGACACGGATCACCTATATAAAATCAGGGAAACCGTAACTGGAAATTTATTCGGATATTATAAGATGAATGACGAAGCAGAAAATGTGGTTGTATTTTCTAATAAATATTTTTCTAGGCAATATAAAATATTATCAAAAAAAGAATATGAACCTAATACATTGACGTTATTTGCATTTCCAAATGAAAGTAAAGAAAAGGCAACAGCCAAAATAAAGAAGTATGCGAAAATTCATGGACCGAATGATTTTGAATTAACAGTTACACCACAAAGCACATTGTATATTACAGATGAATTTCTCAAAACAGTAAAAAAAGGAGACATTTTCAAAATTACAAATAAAATATTCATTATCATTGCATTACTTATCAGTTCAATTTTTGTTTCAGCAATTAAGGCGGCTTCAGATTTACAATACTATCGGAAAGAAAAAGAATTTTTACAATGTATGGGAATTCATGAAAAAATCTGGAAAAAAATTTTTGATGTAGAGATACAAATATTATCATGGATTTCATTAATAACGGCGACAATTTTGTCAGCAGCATATATGATAATGAATATTCATATTGAGTCAGAAAGAGGGGTTATATATGGATATAAAATATGGATTTATTGGCTTGTTATTTTATGTCTATATTGGTTTATGCATTATATCTTACAGAGAATAGTTACACGGTATGCTAGGAAGAATGTTGAAAGGCAGGAGAAACGAAAATGAATGTATTACAGGTCGAAAATTTAATAAGAAGCTATAGAAAATCCGTAATAAAAGAAAGTGAAGAAGACGTAAAAGTGTTAAAAGGAATCAGTTTTCAAGTTACAGAAGGCGAATTCGTTGGAATCATGGGAAAATCCGGATGTGGTAAGACAACTTTGCTTAAAACACTCGGAATGATTGATAAACCGACGGATGGAACGATTAAATTTATGGGAGAAGATACCAGTGAACTGTACGGGGACAAGCTTGCGGATATCCGGAACAGCAAGATAGGATTTATTTTTCAGGACTTTTATCTGATGGACAGCCTCTCAGTGGAAGAGAATATCATACTGCCGATGATCATAAGCAAACAGAATATTAATAAGATGATTGCAGAAGCAAAGAAATATACAGAACAATTTCAGATAGAACATCTGTTAAAGAAAAACCCTTATGAATTATCCGGTGGTGAAAAGCAGAGAGTTGCCATATGTCGTGCGTTAATCAATAATCCTGATCTGATACTTGCTGATGAGCCGACCGGAAATTTGGACTCAAAGTCAGGAAAGATTGTAATCGATGCATTGAATAAGATTTCATCGGAATATAAGAAGACAATTGTCATGGTAACGCATGATCCGCAGATGGCAAGCTATTGCAGTCGGTTAATTCTGTTGAAAGATGGTGTAATACTAGAGGATTTGAAGAATAGCGGAAATCAGTATGCATTTTATCAGGAGATCCTTGGGAAGATGAAAGAGTTGTAGAAGATTCACAAAAAGTGAGCATTTCTAAATTACATATTGAAAACAGATATCAGGCATGTTATTCTATCAACACGCAGATGAATTCTAACATCTGCACCGTATCTATATATAACGATTCATTTATTTCAATCCCAAATTAATCGGGGAAGAATCCAAAGTGAAAACCATAGAAAACAGATAAATACATGCCTGATAAAAGAAGTTGATTGTATATACTGGTATATATATAAATTCTGTGCTATCATATTCATAAAGATAAACAGTTCTTCTTTGCAGGTATTGTGTCTGTACAAGAGAGGAGAACTACTTATGAACCAAAGAAAACCATTAAAAGAATTAAACTTGCTGGACAAATTTCTGTTCGATGAAGCGATGGATGATCCTGAGAATGTAAAGACGATGCTGGATATTATACTGAGTCAGAATACAAATCTGAAACATCCACCGCAAACAGAAAAAGAACAGAGAACATCTACGGATAACCGGCAGATCCGGCTGGATGTCTATGCTATAGATGAAGATGATGTGATATATGAAGTAGAGGCTCAAAAAGAGAATACGCATAATCTTCCGAAAAGAAGCCGCCTTTATCAGGGAATCATCGATAGTAAACTGTTGCCGCCGGGAGTTATTGATTTTAACTTATTAAACGAAGTCTTAATCGTAATGATTACACCGTTTGATTTGTTCGGACATGGCTTATATCGCTACACGTTTCAGATGAGATGTGAGGAAGTTCCCGAACTAAAGTTGGATGATGGAGCAACCCGAATATTTCTGAATACCAAAGGCAAACATCCGGAGCTGGTGTCACCAGAACTGATAGAACTTTTGAAGTATATGGAACACAGTACGGATGAAGTGTCAGAAATATGTAAAAGTGAACGGATTCAGAAGATGCATAGCCGAATTTGCCAGGTTAAAGCAAGTGAGAAGACAGAGGTGAAGTACATGCAGTCGTGGGAAGAAAAGATACTTATAAAACAGGAAGGTGAACGAATTGGTCTTGAGAGAATTAACCGATTGAATCAGAAGCTAATTGAACAAGGTCGATTTGATGATTTAACTAAAGCAACATCGGACAGTAATTATCAGAAAAAATTATTAAAGGAATTTAAAATTTAACAAAATATAGCAAGAATTCTCCGTCCTCTATAGGTGGGAGATGAATTGCAGAAGGAACAATCAAGGGAGTGTAAAAGTAAGCGGATTCAAGAGATGCATAGACGAGTTTGTCAGATCAAAGCGAGTGAAAAGGCAGAGGTGAAATATATGCAGACATGGGAAGAAAAGATACTTATAAAACAGGAAGGTATTGCCGAAGGAAGATTAGAAGAGAAGAAAGAACTTACAAGAAAGTTGGCTAATAAATTCTCAATCGAACAAATTGCAGAAATACTGGAAATTGATATTTCAGAGGTCGAAAATATACTCAAAGAATCTCAAAATGGGAAGTGATTAGAATAAAACATAGCAACTGAAAAAACAAAGGTGAAGTATATACAATCGTGGGAGAAAAAGAATATGAATAAAGTAGATAAAGGCTTTGAATTGGTTTATTGGAAACTGAGTTACAGAAGAAAATTCATTCGCACATTATGGATGATCCCATGGGCAATTGTAGCATTGATATTTATACAAATTGTAGGTCGAAATTATAAATATACCATATTGGCAGGAATAATCTATCTCGTTATACTTCCAATCCAAGCAATTTATAATTACAAAAAATGGATGAAAGAAGAAATGAAATGATATTATGCATTCCTTGAAAAAATAAAAATTTAAACTTCCAAACACTTGAAAAAACGATTCCTTAGTAGTACAATCATGTTAAAAGATTAACGATGCTTTGTTGATAAAATTATTTTCAAAATATACAATGCATCAAATATATTAAAAGGAGCGTGTTTGATATGGCAAGATTTACACTGCCACGTGGTGTTTCAGGCTTCTTTTTTTAGCTATTAAAGATTATTAAAGAATATTAAAAAGCCTTATTTAATTACATTTTTGGGAAGGATTGATAAAGGATAAAAAAGATCAATAAGGTTGCAAAGCTGGATTTTTGTTGCAAAAGTGTTGTAGATGTCTTCAAAAAATATTTGAAACAACAGTTGAAATCAAATTCAATAAAATGACATGAGAGTAAAATCTTGTGTCTTTTTTATATTTAACTATAAGTATATGAGCCATATGAACTAAAAAAGAAAATATACAATTGATACAATTAGGAAATAAAATTAGAAGTCTTTTACACCAGAAAATAGATTTACAAGAAAAATAATCTGTTATTGAACCGAAAAATTGGGGTGAATTGGATTATTATCATATAATAGTATATAAATATTGAAAAAGGACATAATTATGGTATAATTAAACCATAAAAGGAGGTGCTGATTATGCCACAAATAATTCCTATAAAAGAATTGAAAAATACTTCTGAAATTTCTGAGATGTGTCATAGGACAGAGGAACCTATCTATATTACAAAAAATGGATATGGAGATATGGTTATCATGAGTATGGAGAATTATGAATCGACAATGAAACAGCTTGCAATGTATCGCGATATTGAAATATCTGAAAGACAGATCGAAACAGGGCAGGTAAAAGATGCAAGAAAAGCACTGGGTGAAATGAGGGCAAAGTATGGTTTATAAATTAAATGTTACAGATCATGCAGACGAATTACTTGATAATCTTGTGTATCATTTGATTTACCGCCTGAAAAACAAAGAAGCTGCAAAACATTTGTTAGATAGTGTAGAAAGTATTTATGACCGATTGGTGGAGAATCCATACCAATTTCCGAAAAGTCGGGATATGTATTTGGCAAAAAAAGGATATTATGAGGCGGTTATTCCACAAATGAATTATATCGTGATATTTGATGTAAGAAAAGATATTGTAAATATAGTTGGTATTTTTCATCAATTAGAGAATTATCTAAGCAAATTGTAATATAAGAAAATGATGTATTATATTAAAGAGCAATTGACATAAATTTGTATGAAGTTTATTGTAATAATAACAACAGACAACTTGAGTGTCTGTCAAGCGAAGAAGTAAGGTTGTGCCAGAGGTCAGTGCCTTACGAGCTTTATAAGGGTTTAGCATTTACCACAATTTGGCTAGAGAATACATATTTTCAAAAGAAAATGCAGGGAGAATCTGTTTGTACAGGGTCTTTCTTTTTGACCAAATTGCATGAAAGCAATTCGCGAGGGCTTGCCCAGTAGGAAAAGAGAGAAACTGATCATAATCTTTGATAAAAAAGTCAGGTTGATTATATTTAATCTTCCTGACTTTTCTACATATAATTAGGTATTACTATAGCTCATTTAAAACGTACTCTCGTGGCAGATTCCTCTTTGCACCGATAATGTACAGAATTGCCGGCATATAACAGGAAAAAAAGATAATAACCTGCATAAGAAGCGGAAGCTTATAATTAAAATGTCCTACAGACGCTCCAGCATTAAAAATCATATAAAGAGTAGCCACGATATCAAAGATAACTGCCGTTACCAACAAAATCTTTCCATTATTAACAAGCTGTGCAGACTTTTCGGTTGTGCCACAATCGCGTTCAGCGATATTTCCAAATGATAAAGATAGCAAAAAGAAAGTAAGACCAATTGCTGCAACAAATAATACAAGTAATCCGGTTTGTGCAAGTTCGGACGGAATTATAATTGTATAAAATAATGCAAGTAATAGGATTAGTGAAAAAAGTGCTGTTCCAAGAATTCCTGTTAATTGATAATAAATTCCGGCACCTTTTAACAGATAGCGACCACCTGGAGCCTTGCTGCCACCAATAGAGTAAAGCAATTCATCACAAAATTCAGTTGGGGTCATGTCCAAAACATCTTCAAAATCTTCTCCACGTTTTTCAGCTTCAAGAGCCATTCCGGTAAGATCCCGTTCAAGTTGCTTAATTTCAGATTCGGATAAAGGAAATGTACGAATATGGCGTATCATTTGCCGTATGATTCTTTGATCTTTTTTATTTAACATGATTTTATACCTCCGTATCAAATATCTGGTTTACAGATTGGGATATCTGCTTCCAGTTTGTTTTAAATTCGTTCAAATATTCTACTCCATCTGGTGTAATGGAATAATATTTCCTACTTGGACCCAGTGGAGAAGGGCGCATCTCAGAGGTAATAATTCCTTTTTTTTCAAGACGAACCAATAATGGATAAATGGTTCCTTCTTTTATATCTTTAAATCCATAACCCAGAAGAGTTGTAACAATTTCATAACCATAAGATGTATTTTTGGATAATATTTTTAAAATACATCCTTCTAATGTTCCACGCATTAATTGAGATTTATCATACATTGCATCACCTGATATTTTCTAATCTATTTATCAATATTATAACATAGCCAGAAAACATGACAATAGATAAGTAATCGAATTGACAATAACTACTATGTGGTGTAAAGTAGAACTATGCTATTATGTGGAGCAAAGTAGCTAGTTGCAGATTACAAAATGGAGAGGGGAATGTAGATGTTAACAAAAATAATCTATAAAAATTTTCGAAGTAATTTAAAGAATTATATTTTGTTTTTCTTGAGTAATATTGTTGCAAGTATGGAGTTGTTTGTATTTCGTGGATTAAAAGAGATTGTATTACAAATTGTAAAAGATACCGAAACAGCATTTCTTTTTAGAATTGATTTTACTATGGCTTTAGGAATGATTTCTGTTATTACTATAATGTTGATGGCGTATGCTATGATTTATTATTTAAAATCAAGAATAAGAGATTATGGATTATTTATTATGATGGGAATGCACAAACGAATGGTATTTAGTTTGATGTTGATAGAATATGTTCTTGGCTGGGTATTCTCATCAATACTAGGACTTATTCTTGGAACTGGTATATTGTATGGCATTCAGTTTTTATTACACAAAATTGCACCTTTATATTTTGTACGAATAGTAACGGCAAATTTGAATATATATGTGTATTCAATAAAATTTAGTATCGGAATTATGATTTTTACGTTTTTTGCTGTCATAGTATGGATTGAAAATCATAATCTGAGTTCAATGATACAAGCTGAAGAAAAGATTCAGAAATGTCCGCAAAAAGGATATTGGACAATTGCAGTTATTATAGGAATTATATTGAGTGTAATTGCCTGGTTTATGTTTCCAAGCTATGAAGAAGTGCATTATGATGCATATTTTATATGGATAATTGGTGGATTTTTAATTTTAACTTTTGGCATGGGTGTATTACTGGAAGAAATAAAAAAACACGAACAATTTTTTTACTTGAAAAATGTATTACAAATAAATCAATTTAGTAGTAAATATCAAAATAACCTAATGCTGGTATTAATGTTTTTTGTTATTCATTTTTTTGCACTTACATATATAAGCACAGAAATTTCTTCATTATTACCAATAGAACACTATAAAGCGAAAAATTATCCATATGATATGTTGTGGATGGCAAACACAAGTGAACAGAAGTATATAGATTCTCTGGCTGATAAAACGAAAATAACAGAAATTCCAATGATGAGGGTTACTTCCGTTAGTGGCGATCAGCAAATCGGTATTTCAGAAAGTTATTACAATAAATTGACTGGAAAGACATTACATTTAAAAAATAAACAAATAGTAGTAGCAATGCAAGATCAAAATCATCCCAATAGAAGCGTAAAGGATCGAACATTTCATTTCAATTATAGAATTATGTATACAGGAAGATATTCAGATGATAAAAGTGAAGAACTCCATTCAATTGTAGTAAAAGGGAAAAGAAATGAAAATTCCGCTCAATCCAAACGCCATCTATATAAAATCAAGAAAATGTATACAGAAAATGTGATTGGACAATATACAACAAACAGATGGTCAGAATCCTTGATTATATTCTCTGATAAATATTTTGAGAAAGAATATAAAAGAATAGAACAGACAAAAAATGAACCGTCTAAATTGATTTTAATTAAATTTGATCAGGAAAATAAACGTAATCTCTGGAAAGAAATAAGAACTTATTCCACAAAACATGGAACAAAAATTATTAATGATGGAAATGAACAAAACATTATATATTACACAGAATCTTTTGTAAAAACACATCAAACATTATTGATGTTTCGTTTATTAAGCAAGGTGTTTATTTTAACAGCATTATTTTTAAATTCGATTTTTATTATGGAAATAAAGGTTGAATCAGAAATCCCATCCTATAAAAAGAAACAGGAATTTTTACGTTGTATGGGAATGCAAAAAAAAGAACGTAAAGCTCTTTATCTCTTGGAAATGCAAAGTGTCGGAATGATTTCATTAGCAGCCGGTATTTTTATGTCCGTCATACATTTTATTGCATGTTTATTACGAATGGAAAAAGCAGGGGAAGTTAATAAATGGAATTTTACAAAGTATTGGCTGGTTGCCTGCTTAGGATATATTGCATTAGAGTTGCTTGTGCAAAGAGGTTTTGCACTATATATTACACGTAAAATTGAAGGAGGATTAAAAGATGAGGAGAAATGTATTAGAAGTTAAAGATTTGGTAAGAAACTATAGAAAATCTGTAATAAAAGAAAGCGAAGAAGATGTAAAGGTTTTAAAAGGAATCAGCTTCCAAGTTACAGAAGGTGAATTTGTTGGAATCATGGGAAAATCCGGATGTGGTAAGACAACGTTGCTTAAGACACTCGGAATGATTGATAAACCGACGGATGGAACGATTAAATTTATGGGAGAAGACACCAGTGAACTATACGGGGACAAACTTGCTGATATCCGGAATAGTAAGATAGGATTTATTTTTCAGGATTTTTATCTGATGGACAGCCTCTCAGTAGAAGAGAATATCATGCTGCCGATGATCATAAGCAAACAGAATATTAATAAGATGATCGCAGAAGCAAAGAAATATGCAGAACAGTTTCAGATAGAGCATCTGTTAAAGAAGAACCCATATGAATTATCTGGTGGTGAAAAGCAGCGAGTTGCCATATGTCGTGCTTTGATTAACAATCCAGATCTGATACTTGCTGATGAACCAACCGGAAATTTGGACTCAAAGTCGGGAAAGATTGTAATTGATGCATTGAATAAGATTTCATCGGAATATAAGAAGACGATTGTCATGGTAACGCATGATCCGCAGATGGCAAGCTATTGTAGCCGGTTGATTCTATTGAAAGATGGAGTGATATTGGAGGATTTAAAGAATAGTGGGGATCAGGAGGCGTTTTATCAGGAGATTCTCAGAAAGATGAAAGAGCTGTAAAAGATTCACAAAAAATTGACATTGCTGACTTGAAAAAGTAAATTCCAGTGCAAGAGTAAATTCCATCATGTTTTAAATTTTGCCGAAATTACGAGAGATTTTCTTTTTGACCAAATTGCACGAAAGCAGTTCGAGAGGTTTTGCCCAGCAGGAAAAAAGAGAAAAATACAGCTGATAACGGGTGTAGATTGTATCGCTCCATTTATACCGTTTTTGTTCATGGAATATGTGATTGTTCCGGGGCGAAAGGGTACTGTAATGAAACGGATCATAACCTTTGATAAAAAAGTCAGGTTGATTATATTTAATCTTCCTGACTTTTTGCTGATACTCCGAAAAAATAAAAGCGATCAGATAAAAATTATTTCTATCACCATGCATTCAGAAGGAACTACCGGTAGCAAGTTCTGTAGATATGTCGAAGTATGCAAAAAAGATTGTTATAAGGGTATTTAGGGAAAATTCATGGTCAGAAAACCGGGTATTCATGGCCAGTATAAGGCGGAAGAAGAAAAGGCATGCTATAATAAGCCAAGAAATTAATACGGAGACAAATCAAATGAAAGACTGGACAAGCAAAAGAAAAATAGACTTTATAATAGGCGTAGTCTTGCAAATATACCTTCTTTTCCCGTGGATACAGCATTATACAATATACGGATATTTGTATAATGTGTTGAAAATGAATGACTATGTCCAAATGTATAATGAAACGATATTGCCATCATTAAGAGAATCCTGGAACTATACAAAAATGACAGCATTTGTTTTCTTAGTTATCATTATTCTAATTGCACTTTTTCAATTGACTGAATTAGCACGAATATATCACATATTAAAAAATGAACAGTCAAGTGATTATCGTGGATTTTTTTGGATTATATATTTAGCTATCTTTTCGAGGTTTTTTGAGAAATTTGCTTATGTAGATCCTATAGATAATTCTTTGATTCCCATATATGTAGAAATATATATATGTGTATTGTTGGTTTTTATCGGTCTATGGATTCTAATTGATGCAATGCTAGATACACAGGAAGCAGAACATCAGATATTAATATCTCAATTAGAGGAACAGGAAAAGCATGCCTTACAAACGAAAGTCAAGATTTTGGAAGAACGCTATCAAGAAATGTTAAAAAGCCGAAAAGTGGTTCATGATATGAAGAACCATATTCTGGCGCTCAAGAACTATGATCAAGAGCAGAACTGGCCCGGATTGCATGAATATCTGAATGAACTTAGTGATGATATGCTGGAATATAATTTTCATGTCTGGACTGGAAATCATATGCTGGATATGATCTTAAACCAAAAGGAAAAGGATGCACAGAATCAAAATACCGTTATGCAGATTGATACAGAAGTCTTTTCGACACTCCCTTTTACAGACCGGGAAATCATATCCCTTTTCGGGAATCTATTGGATAATGCGTTGGAAGCCTGTGAGAAAATCAATGATGAAGAGCGTTGGATAAAGATTAAGATAAAAAAGAAAAATCTATTGTTATATATTGAAATTGCAAATGCATTAGAGGAAATGCCGAAGCAAATTCAAAAAAAATTTGTTTCAAATAAAAAAGATAATGGACTTCATGGATATGGAATGAAGAATATACAGGATATTGTAAAAAAGTATGATGGAATCTTCGAATATAAGGTATATGAAGATCATCTGATATTTATGATTTCTATCTATAATAACTGATAAGGATAAGGGGATGAAAAGTATGTTGAAAAAAATATTTTTTAAACTGCTGGAAGAAAGGAAAAAGGATTACATAAGAGTTATTTTAAGTGGAATCTTCTGTATATCGGTCGTATTTTTTTCTACGTCTGTTGGCAGCAGTCTTGTTTATATATCAACGGGACGACGGGCAACTATGACAGAATTAGTAATGGAAGTTGAAAAGAATTTTATTTTGCCGTATGTGTTACTGATCTTTCTCATGATTTTAATTATACTCGGCTATATTCGTAAACGATCCGGCGATTATGCAATGCTTAATATACTGGGAATCAAAAAGAAACACAGATATATGTATATTGGCTGTGAATATCTCGGAATCATTTTAGGATCAATTGCAGGAGGGGTGATTCTTGGAATATTGGAAGCAATGATCATAAAAAAGATACTGGAAAATATTTTTCAAAATTATGTAAGCAATATATATTTGGGAATATCACCGTTAATTCTCACACTAATTATCAGCGTAATCATGTTTGGAATCGGCTTCGCCTTTTGTGATCAGTATATCGCCTGTATCGGAATTGACCATATAATATCGGGAGGAAGTAATCATAACAGAGCAAGTAAGAATATATTGCTATTTTGTCTTATAGGAGTTGCAGTATTTATTCTTACATTAGTTTCTATTGTTACATATTGGGGACAAATCGGATATACGATTCCGACAGCTCTAGGAATCATAACGGCAGTTATTTTTACTTTATTTGGCTGTAGATTATATCTTGAAAAATTAAGAAAACGAAAGAATAAATATTATAAAAAAATCCTTTGGCTCGATAACTGGTACGATCAGTTTTTCAGTCATGCTAATATCAGTTATATTGTCAGTGCTTTTCTGATTGTTATTCTGTTTGGATTTAATATTGTATTGGTAGACAATCTTCCTGTAAGGCAGCCGGAAAATTATCCGTATGACATAGTCTGGGGTGCCAATACAAAAGATAAAGCATTTATCGAAAAGTTAAAAGAAAAGTATAATGTTCAGACAGAATTCATTCCATCTATCAGAGTGACTTCAGGAAACTGTGCAGAACATACTGGAATTTCTGCAACAGAATATAAACGCCTTACAGGAAAGCAGGTTCATTTAAAAAATGATGAAATATACGTTGTATACCAATGGGACCGAAGCGAATATGGAACAATTGGTCTGGATTTCGGAAAGCTGAAACCAAGATTATACACCGGATGCGCTACTGCAGATATCTGGATTTATACTGCGAGAACATTACCAGATAATAAATTTACAAGAAAATATACAATTAAGAGAAATGACAGAAGAATCATTACCGGGAATTTTAAAACAAGGGTTTTGAGTACCAGCAATATGAATACGGATGTGTTTGAAGATATAATTGTATTTTCAGATCATGAATATGATAAGATCAGTCAAAAAGCCAAAGGGTCAAACCTTACAGTAGTAATGAACGTACCACAGAATTATGATGCTGTTGTAAATAAAATAACTAATTATGCAGCAAAACATTCACAGATTAATTTCTTTGATTATCATGACGGAAATCTGATCTATGATAAAAAACAGTGCACAATAGAAGATCAGGAAAACCGGATGTTAAATGTAAGTGCGATGTTGATTGATATGCTTGTGTTATTTATCAGCATAATCTTTATCTTACTAGAGAAAATATCCAGTGATTACGAAGCACTGGAATGGAAGTATTTATTCTATTACCGTACAGGAATGCCAGAGAAAAAACGAAGAGAAAGTATTTATAAAGAAATAACCATGACATCCAAAGTTGCCTTGATAACAGGAATATTTATAGCAGCAGTAATGATATTGGTGAAAATATTATATAAGAAAATGCCGGTATATTGGACAAAGATTTATCTGGCAGAAGCCGCAGTAATGATTATAGGTATGACCGCTATTATCATGATAATCGTAAGAATTGCAGCATGGCGTTCATTTAAGCGCAGTGAGAGGAGAAATAAGGATGAATAAAGAAAATATATTAGAAATTGATAATCTGGAAAGAAGCTATTCAACAGTCATGCCGGACGGAGAGACAAAGGTTTATTCTGTGCTAAGAGGAATTTCATTTCAGGTAAAACGAGGGGAATTTATTGGTATTATGGGAAGTTCCGGATGTGGAAAAACCACACTTTTGAAAACTATCGGAATGCTTAATAAACCAAATGGCGGAAGAGTGTTCTATAATGGTGAAGATACAACAGAAATTTATGGGGATCATCTGGCAGAAATACGCCGGACACAACTGGCATTTGTATTTCAAGATTTTTATTTGATGAACAGCCTGACTGTCCGCGAGAACATTATGATGCCATTAATATTAAATGAAGATGATCCTGTAGAAAGTTCTAAAACTGCGGAAACCATGGCTGAAAAACTTGGGATTTACAAGCTGTTAGACAAAAAGCCTTACGAATTGTCCGGTGGTGAGAAACAGCGAACGGCGATTTGCAGAGCAATGGCTGAAAATCCAGAATTAATACTTGCGGATGAGCCGACCGGAAACCTTGATTCCAATTCATCCAAACAGGTTATCCATACATTATCCTACATTAACCAGGAATTCGGAAAAACAATTGTCATGGTAACACACGACCCGCAGATGGCAAGTTATTGCAGTCGGTTGATTCTGTTGAAAGATGGTGTAATACTAGAGGATTTGAAGAATAGCGGAAACCAGGATGCATTTTATCAGGAGATTCTTGGGAAGATGAAAGAATTATAAAAAACAGAAGTAAACGTACTAGATATATCTACGTTTACTTCTGTTTTTCAATTGTGTAGGATGCTTTGAAGGAAACAGTAATTCCAGAAGATATATTTTATCAAGTATCGTACCTTTTCTTACATACTATTAATATAAGGTAAGAAACACGTACATTAACCAATGGCTGGAAGCATACAATTAATATATTTGATTATAAAGAAAATCTTGAATATAATAAATTGGTTAAATTTGAATTTTTGCAATAGTTATTTATTGAAATTTCCTTTAAAAAAGGAGGAAAATTCAATGAAAGAAAGTCTAAATTTAGGCACTTTTTATCGGAAACAAATGTGTTCCGGTTCTTTCGTTTTGAATCTTATTATGAAGTTTATTTATGTTTCTTGCCATGGCAAGTAGTGTGCTTTCTGCAAGTACATTCGACGTTCCCTTGCTTAAATATCTTCGAAACTGCATATCCTGTTTCAAATCGCCGAAAGATCCCTCAGTCTGTATACTCCGATTTGTTCTGAAAAGAATTCCTTCCTCGGAAAGAATTCGTTTCAAATCTTCTTTTCTTTGTTTCAAAAATGTTTTCGCAACCTGAAGCGTTTTTGTCCTTTCTTCCATAGGTGTTTTACAGTTATTGCCCTTGATACATTCACTCTTATAAGGACATCTATTACAGTCCTCACATTTATAAATCGTTTTTTCACTTACATAGCCGGTTTTGCTTTTTGCATGGCGGACACATTCCACCTCTAACTTCTTTACGTTCCGGCAGATATAGGTATCCGCCACAGAATCATACTCCATGTTTTCAATTTTCCCAATATCATTTTGTATTTACGAGTTTTAGAAATTTTGTAGTTGGCAGGTTTTATATAAGACAGCTGTCCATTTGATTCCAAAAACAGATAGTTTTCTTCACTTTCATATCCGGCATCTGCCGTTATGTTTTTATATTTGAATTTCAAATGTTCCTGAGCGTCTTTCAAAAATGGAATCAGGGTTGTAGTATCTGTAGGCTGTGGGCCGATAGTAAGCCATGTGATGTATTCGGAATCTACACCATGTTGGAGATTGTAAGCTGGCTTCGGCTGTCCATTTCCCATAGCATCTTCCTTCATCCGCATAAATGTGGCATCGTGGTCTGTCTTGGAATAGCTGTTGCGTTTTCCACATATATGTATCTGGTGATTATATTTTTTAAGCCGCTCCAGATAATCTTCCAGAGTCTCAATACTTTTTTGAAGCGGAGTTTTTCTTTTCCCAATTCCATGAACAAACACTACCTGTTCCGCTTCTTTTAATGCATACAATTTTTTGCGTAACCTTTTCACATGCTTTATCTTAATTGTATTTCCGTAAACAATTCTCAAATCATAAAGTTGTTCACACTCAGCTACAAAATCAGCAAGTTTTTGTAAGAGCTTTGCCTGATTTTTTGTCACTGCTTTCTTCCAGACAAAAGTATATTTATTTGCACTAGCTTCAATTTTTGTACCATCAATAAAAATAGTTTCGCCTGAAATTTCACCAAGATCATAAAGAGTATTTGACATTTCAGCAAGAATACGCTTGGAACAAGGCGCGAAATGGATGCTTCGAAACCGTGCAAATGTTGCATGATCTGGGGCTGGGATACCTTCCAAAAGAAACATGAAATTGATATCTCTTTTGCAATTCAGTTCCATAGAACGAGAAGAATAGTCCCCGTTCATGTAAGAGTAAAGTACAATCTTCAGAAGTGTTTTTGGCGATACTGAATTTATTCTTTCATAGGTAGAATACAGGTCAGTCAAATCCATTCCCTCCACAAACTGACTTAGTAATCGCACAGAATCATCTTCCGGAATGATTGTTTCCAAATTTAAAGGAAGTTTTAGTTGATATCCTCCTTCATTCAAAGTATAATTCTTATGTAAAAATATAGGTTTTCGCATACTTATATTTTACACCAACAGCCGGACTTTTCGAAGCCCGGCTGTATTTTTTCATCGAAAAGAGGCTGCGCACTAATTGCTTAGTGCGACAGCCCCTTATAGCGATAAATACCTTATCTTGAATTCCGTATAAACAGGTTATAAATTTAACCTTATCACAAAAAACACGGGATACTATTTTGATTCATACAGAGAGAGAAACCTATAAAAACACGGGATAAAACATTTATCGCTATAACATAAGCGTCAGATAAGAACGTGTAGAGACAAGCAGCGATTATAGAAAACTCCCCTGCTACTTAAAATGGGAGCAGGGGAGTTGAGATGTCAATGACAATAAAATAATCTTTAAAATGCAGTTTTCCATTATTTCTCTCATCATCTGGTGATTATTCACATGTCTTTTCCTTATATTAGAAAAATTAAGCTTTAATCCATTTGCCAATCCATTTCCTTGTTGTTTGATTATATCTACATTTATACAAGACGCCATTTAAGGTTTTATATTTCCAAACAATAGTGTGCGAAGCCGGACTGATTTCTGGAGGCGTAGCATCCGTCGAAGCAGCATAAACATTTGAAGTAATAAGCGTATGATTAGCAAAAGCTATAGATGATGGCGTTGTCAGACTAAAAATAAAGCTGCAGATTAAAGTGATAAATAGTGTTTTAGTCGTTTTCATGAATTGGTTCCCCTTCCTTGTAGCGTGGCAATCTTTTTAAGTCTTCAGAGAGGTGGTCGATGTCGGCAAAGAACCTTCCTTCGTAATAAATGGTATATTGTTTGGTTCCGTGATCAATGATATAAGCGTTATCTTCACGGAGCTCTACTGCGCCGTCTGTCACCGGATACAGCTCCCGAAAATTAGGTTCAGGGACGCAGAAAACAGAGAATATGACCACAGCAAATATGGCCGTATGGCACAGATACCCGTGTACACGCTTAAAACGGGAAGTATTTTCCTGATTATTTAAGATAAAGTAGATTCGTGTACTTAGTACAGAGGTATCATTTACGGCAAAGTGCATCATGCGGCTGGGCTCTGCGAGCCTGGCGCTTTGTATTCTTTTTGCGGTTTTTACAATCAGTTCAGCGTAATCGGTGACACTGAATTTCGGGTTGGATTGTATCAGGAAAAAGTCGTTGGAAAGCTCCAGAAAGAGCATAAATTCTTTTTTTAAATGCTGTACAAAAGGATTCCACCAGTGTATGCGGCAGATAATTTCCATCAGAAATCCAAGCCATAGGTGATGCTCTTTATAGTGCGCAATCTCATGCAGGCAGATGTACTTAAGCTCCGTTTCGGAAAAGCTTTGCCCATCGGGCATTATCAAAATCGGATGTAATAATCCAGTGATGGCCGGAGAGATTGGCTCCGGGATAAGGGCAATCCGTATCGGTTTGGCAAGGTATTCCTGTAAAAACTCGTACAGATATGCATATGCGCCTTCTTTTTCAACAAAAAATGCAGAGAGCGCATGGTGCAGCCGTATATACTGAACCAGGAGCCGCAACAGCAGGATAAAAGCGACCGTAAACCAGATTGAAAATATCAGCGTATCCACCCGTAGACGGCAGCCAGCAATATTTTGTGTTGTAAAGTCTAATATCCTTGGCAGGACCTGATAAGACTGAAACGAATAGGTAAAAGGAAAATTGAAAGGTATACTCATGCGGATTAAAATAACAAGTATACCGATTAACGAAAATTGTATCGTGCGTTTGTGGAAAACGGATGTGTGGTGCATGATGATATGCAGGTACACCGTGAGAAAAAGCGTTACGATAAAGCAAGTAAAAAAAGGTCCAAATGAAAGCGCCATATTTAATTTCCTCCGTTGATAAGAATGTGTTTGCGCTGGGCTATCATCTCTTCCAGATGCTCTAATTCATCCAGGTCTGTTTCAGTATCGATCAATGAAGCAATTAACGCAGATTTCTGCCCGTCTCCGAGTATATCTGTACAAGTATTGCCAAAATACTCATCACGGGAAATGACTGGCGCATAGCTTCTGGTAAGCACCGTACCGCTGTAGACGATATCTGCCACTTTAATAGAATGGTTCGCAATCAGTGAGCGGAGACATGCCTGTACGGTATTGATATTCAATGCATCGTCTTTCCTGACAATATCGGATGCAATCATTGGCGTAGCGCTTTCCCACAGAACCTTCATAACATCCAGTTGCTTTTTTGTAAATCGTTTCTTCATTATTATATCACCTCGCTTTTTATGATAATTGTTCGGATAGCATAATCATTGCATAAAAAAGAAAATATGTCCATACTAAAAAAAGATAAAAATAAAAAAAGAATATTTTTTTAATAAAATAAAAAAATTTGATTGACAAAACAAAAAATAAATGACATATTAAAAAAGTAATTACAAAGGAATTCCGAAACAACTTAAAAGAAAAAAGGAAGAACAATTATGGGTAACTTTAAAGATTTTGATCTTGACTTAAGGAATGTAGCATCAGGTGGGGAAGCGGAGCCAAATGGATTATCAAAGATTACGACTAAGATTACGATCGGCGTATCCAAAATGTCATTAAAGAACAAGTGTAAATCTGTTGATACGCCGACAACAGGAAGGTCAGCGATATGCTGCAAGAGGACGAATGCTGCGGCTGAACCTCAGTGTATCTAAAATGTAAGAGCGTGGCATTTTGCTGCGCTCTTTTATAAAAAAGAATCAAAGGGAAGGTATGAATATGGAGACAATTTTATTTTCAAAAACAGATAAAATAAAAATCGTTACATTTGCAGCTGTAGCTTTTGGATTGCCGTGGTTACTGTTACCGCAGATACGGGTAGAGGGGATTTTGGCGTACAATATACCGGCGTCGTACATGATGATTCTTCCGACTTTCGGTATTATATTGGGAAGAATTATCTGTGAGCGAAAAATTCATGGGTGGTTTCATTGGATTTATACAATTGCTTTTATCGAGAGTACTGCGGTGATGGTATTGTGTGCGGCGAAAGTAATAACCGGGAAAGCGGCAGATGATATGCTGACGGTTTCTTCTATGGCATTGAGCATCGTTCTTTTATTGGGCATGATGATTGACGGGCAGGAACTTTATCCGTTTAAAGATTTAAAAAAGGCCATTGGCATTCATATTATGTTTGTAGCCATTGCGCAGATATCAAACCTTCCGCAGCTTATACATGCCGGAGCCTTGCGCACGGCAGATGAGATTGTTTCCTATCTACTGTTTGCGCCAATCGACATTTTCGTGGTGCAAAGTATATATTTTTTCGGGGAAGAATATGCATGGCGGGGGTGCCTGCAGGGACGGCTGCAGAATATATTCGGGAAGCGCATGGGCGTTATTTTGCTGGGAATCATATGGGAGCTGTGGCATATGCCGCTGTGGTTCCAGATCTCTGAGCCGGGGCAGGGGAAGCTGATTGTACTGCTTGTTTTGATGCGTATGCCGTATGTTATTGCGCTAGCTGTATTTTTGGGATGGGCATATATGAAGACAAATAATATCTGGCTCTGTGTTTTGATTCATGGAGTCAATAATGCGGCGGGGTCAGCATTTGATTCTGATTTAGTAACTGTCGCCGATACGGTTGAAAGTGTAAGCGTCTTTGACGGTATTATGACCGCTGTTGCTGTGATTGTTATGCTGCTATTTCTTTTTACGAAGGAATACAGAAAAGGGGAAAGAGTATGAAAGTAGTTGGTTATGTAGGAAGTCGCTCCGCGTTTTCAAAAAGCATCTGTCTGGGAGAAAAATTGAAAACAATGCTGCGAGAGAAGAACATAGAAATGGAACTGTATACAGCCAGAAACAATGTAGTGGAGGAGTGTCGGGGATGCGGAAAATGTTTTGATGAAGGGTTATGTCCGCAGGATCAAGAGGATAGTATGGAATACATTAGAAAAAAAATTCTAGAAGCAGATTTAATTGTTTTACTGTCGCCAGTCTATTTGAATAATGTGTCCGGCGCGATGAAAACATTTCTTGACAGGATTGGATCTTGGGTTCATACTTTGGCACTTTCCGGGAAAATGGGATTGTATCCAATATCGTAAAAGCATTTTCTGATCAAGAACAATATATAAGCACGGCTGATTTAGAAAATACGTTTCAGTATCTGAAGGCTAGATTTGTCAACGCGGATATGGAACAGTATAAAGATGAATCCTATGAGATTAAATATTGGTATGATTCCGGGATGGCAGAGTGCGAGACTTTTCAGGAAGTGCTGAACCTTAGAAAATTACAATGCAGGAGTGATGTACATGAAGTCTGAGGTTAAAGAAGAAATACAGACTTATATACGGTATATTAATGAGAATGACCTCAGAGACAAGTGTGAGGAATACATTCAGATGTTTTTTTTTCTATCGCAAATGATGTTAGAAGAGAGTTTGGGAGCGGACGAAAGAGTAATTCAGTCAATGGCGCAAAAGATGGTAGGACTACTGGGACAGGATCTGGATATAGATTTTGCTTCTCCGAATGATGGAATGTATGGGGGATTGGGAGTGCTTACATTTTCAGTTCATGAGATCATGGGAAGGACAGGAGAGTTAAAAGAGACTTCAGAATTGCTGGATAGATTTTTATTAGATCAAGCGTGTCAGAAAGCAGATTTGTTCCAGCAGAGGAAACTTTCGTTTGGTTCGTACGATATATTAGGCGGAATTGCAGGTGTGGTATATTATCTGCTGGACTGTGAGGAAATACTGAACCAGCCGGAGGAGAAGCTGAAATTGCGGGATCTGATACGATTCTTAATCTATTTGTCAGGAGATTATTCTTATTGGGGGAAACAAATTCTTCGCTATCACATAAGAAGAAGACAACAGTTTCTTGCAATAGAACGAAAGACGATGAAACAGGGACATATCAATTTCGGGATGGCACATGGGGTTGCGGGCCCGCTCGTCGCTCTGGCGAAGGCGAAGAGACAAGGAATCCAGGAAATGTATCTGGAGGAAGCAATCTGGAAATTATTCGGGCTGTATGAGGAATTATGTGTGGAGAATAATGGGATTGTTCGCTATCCGAGAAGGCTTCCGATTGACTGTTATGTCAGCAAAACGAGCGCTGATCTTACGGAGAATGCCGGGTGGTGTTATGGGAATCTTGGGATTGTCCGCAGTTTAATGAAGACGGCGAAGTATTTAAGGAAGCCGATGGAATATGCATATTATCTGGATAAATTGGTGGATATTTTAGCACAGCCCGCAAAGGAATACAATCTCTCCAGCCCAATCGTATGCCACGGATATGGGAGTGTGATTTCGATACAGAAATATGCCTTTCTGGAAAGCCAGGATGAAAGGTGTCTTGTGAACCTGGAGAGAAACGTGGAGATCACACTGAAAGAGCATAGAAAGAAAATGCAGGATGAAGGTTACCGTAAGGATTTTTCGATTTGATCATAAGTATATTTTTGCAATGGGGACTGTGACAGTTATAACGGCTATCTGTTCCCCAATGTCTACGCTGGTCTCGCAAAGTCTTATGAACAGTTTGCAGGAAAGAAGAAGCCTAAAGATGCTTTTGGTGCTTGCGGCAATTTATATTGGAATTGATTTGTTTCAGATGCTGATCGAGTACTTTCTGGATTACTATAAGTACACATTTGCACAGGAGTATAATCTACATTTGAATCAGGTGTAGTAAGTTTGAAGAGACTTCTTAATCAATCAAATTTAAAGAGTTGGAGCTCCAAAATGATTAAAAAGTCTCTTGAGGCTTATTTTTTTACCTTAAAGAACAAAATTGTATTTTGTAAAAAACAATTTCAAAACATGTCCGTATTTTGTTTCGTCAGTACAGAGATTGTGTAAGGAACTTTAAAAAGATGACACGAAATCAAAAAAGATGCAGTAAGGGGGCTGTAAAAAGACCTCTGAGCATTTCGTTTAGTGTAAGAATCTTTTTTACTTCTTACACGAACCTTGAAAACGAAACAGCCTGCCCGTAGTGATACCAGAACTGAATAGGCATTTAGCGTGTCTTTTCTGGTTAATACGTTCCGGAAACATCAGAACCCGGTACAGGAACGGATATGGGATGAGAACAGGCAATTAATAAACAAAGGAAGGAGGACATCTGACTATGACAGAGAAACAGGGATTCATGACAGCGTTGTATGAACGTCTTAGTCGTGATGATGAATTAAACGGGGAATCCAACAGTATTTCAAATCAGAAGAAACTGCTGGAACAATATGCAAAAGAACATGGATTTACCAATCTTGTTCATTTTACTGATGATGGTATCTCCGGTACAAGATTTGATCGCCCAGGCTTTCTTGCCATGATGAAAGAAGTAGAGTCGGGGAAAGTCGGAACGATTCTGATTAAAGATATGAGCCGAATGGGAAGAGATTATCTGAAAGTCGGACAATATATGGAATTGCTGCGACAGAAGAATGTCCGCCTGATTGCAGTCAACGAGAATGTAGACAGCTTCCGGGAGGACGATGATTTTACTCCATTCCGAAATATCATAATGAATGGTATGCAAGGGATACCAGTAAAAAGATAAAATCCACTTTCAAGGCGAAAGGAAAATCCGGCAAGCATGTGGCAAGTACAACACCGTATGGATATCTGAAAGACAAGGATGACCCGAATGTATGGATTGTTGATGAAGAAGCAGCTGTAGTTGTACGGAGAATCTTTCACATGACAATGGACGGGTACGGACCATATCAGATTGCCAATATAAATGAAATCAGGGCAAGTAACATTTAAAAGACGTGGATAAACAAGAAGTCCTATCAAGAGTGTAAGCGTAAGCAAGTGATGAAACTCTTTATAGGGCTTTTTCTAGTATCTGATTAGAAAAAGATGTGAAATATGATTTGCTATTTGTTATCGACTATAAATATGTGAAAAACCTTGAATTTTCGCCTGTCAAAGATTATTTGCGCTACTTTTTTAAAGTGTGTAAAGGTAGGTTGCTAGCTTTTTTTTGCTATGGACTTAATAATATAACTCGAAGGAGGTAACGAGATGAATATCGGTTCAAAAATTATCGAAATAAGAAAAAAAAGAAATATGACACAGGAAGATTTTGCAAAAATCTTTCATGTAACAAGACAAACGGTTTCTAATTGGGAAAATCAAAAAAGTTATATCTGGTTGATAAGACTACAGGAAAGATTGTACAGGACGATAATGGAAATGACATCGTAAAAACAACCGAATGGGAGCCGGAGGCTACACAGGGAAGTATTGATGTTGAAATTCCGGTAACTGGAAAGAAACTTGCCGGAAGAACGCTGGTTGTATTTGAAGAGATTTATCTTGGAGATGCCATGATTGCATGCCACAAAGATATCAATGATGCAAATCAGACCATTAAAGTTAAAGGATATCGTGACTGTACCGTGATCAAACGCATTAAGGCCGATGATTACTGGAAAGAGCATGGTGATCCAACCTTTATCTTCAAACTTACAGGAACGGATACACTGGGAGCTTCACATACTTATTATCAGAGTGTCACATTTACTGAAAGCTATGTAAAAGCACATACGGACAGTGACGGATACGTAGAGATGAAAGCAATCTTTGGTCAGGTCCCGGCAGGGGAATACACATGTTCCGAAGAAAGCGTCAGCCGATTTGAGTTTGAATCATTGACCAAACCGGTAAATGCAACCATTAACGGAAAAACAGCAGTATACCATCTGACGGATAACGATACGGCATGTGCAACATTTACCAACAAAAAATATGAAGAGGGAGACTTCGGACATGACAGTGTAGTAGTCAACCACTTCAATCATAAGACACAGGATTAAGATCTTGATAACTGGAAGGACCTGCTTCGATAGGAAGCGGGTCTTTTCCGGTATATGGTAATTCATATATATCACAGTAGAGGTTTAGCGGCTGCCATTCTTACATACTTTATATAGGGAGTAAAAAAATAATACTGTAATGTTCATAACATCAAAAAAAACTTAGATAACAGGAAGGAGGCTCGCTATATAAGCAGACAGGAGCGAAAAATTTTTTGTCTGCAAAGACAGTAGGGACACGAAAAATGCAACTAAATATAGTTGCGCATAATTTATTTTCAGTATATGCTAAAGATAGGAGAAAAAGGAAAAATTAATTCAAAAGCTTAAGGCTCAATCAAAATCATTTTCTTATGAAGATGCAAAAGTCTTGTTGGAATATTTAGATTTTTTGGAGAGCAATAAAGGAAAAACCAGTGGATCACGGGTAGTTTTCACAAACAAACTGCATGGAAATATTATGCTGCATAAACCACACCCACAAAAAGAACTGAAAAAATATCAAATCAAGCAATTAAAAGAATTTCTTGAACAGGAGGATCTGATATGAGTAGCGTTATGAAATACAAAGATTATATCGGAAGTGTAGAGTTTTCAGAAGAAGATCAACTCTTCTATGGAAAAGTCCTCGGCATTCATTCCCTCATTTCTTACGAAGGTGAAAGTGCCAAGGAATTAATTCAGGATTTTCATGAAGCAGTTGATGATTATCTGGAATTATGTGTAGAAAAAAGAATCGAGCCGGAAAAAGCCTACAAAGGCTCTTTCAATGTACGAATCTCGCCAGATCTTCATCGTTCCATTGCTATCCATGCCATTCAAGATGGAATGACTCTACAATTTTGATTTACCTATTGTGTGTCATGGCTATGCAAGTGTTTTGTCTATACAAATTTCAGCATTTAGGGAATCCGGAGATAAGAGTTTTTTAATAACAAGAGAACGAAATATGAGACAAACGATTATAAGTCATCGAAATTGTATTTTCAATGACGAGTATACAAATGATTATTCAATCCTATCTGGAGAAAGTGGAACGATATTGACATTGATTAATGGAATATATTTAGGTAAAGAATATCCAAAGTTATTAATGATAGATTAGTATATATCCAACAAAATAGAGGGGGAATATATAATGAAAAAAATATTTTTTGAAACACTAAAACATAAGTTTGGTCATTATTTACTGGTTATACTATGTGGTATATTAATGGTTTCGACAATATATGTATCATATGCATTTAGTGACAGTATTGAAGGAATTATACATGGACAAAATTCTGGCATAGTGGAAGAAATGTACACTTTTATTAATTTTCAAGAGACATATATTCTCTTGTTTATATTAATGGTACTGGTTATTATTTCGTACATACGAAAAAAATCCTATGATTATGTTCTGCTTGATACGATGGGATTAAAGAAAAAGCATAGATATATGTTTATTGGATTTGAATATGCAGGGATTATATTTTCCTCGGTAACTGGTGGCTTGATTTTAGGAAAAATATTAGCAGAGTGTGCAAAAACAGTATTACAAAATATCTTTTATAATACAATTACTACAGAGGTTAATTATGGATTTGTTGCACTGCGGAATACATTGGTGATTTCATGTGAAGTTTTCGGCATCCTATTCATTGTTTTTGATGAAGTGATAGCATGTCTGGGAATGGATGCATTGTTGACTGTTGGAAAAAAGAACGGGAAACCACTGAAGAAGAGACCGAAAACTTTACTGATTGGGATATTTTTGATCTTGATTGGCCTTATAAGTCTGTTGTTTTATTGGGGAAAGATATCCCAAAGTATTCCGACTGTATTTTTGAATGCGAGCATGTGCCTGCTTATGATTAGTTTGGCAGGATACTATTTCGTTCGGTTGAATAAAAAAGAGAAGAAGTATTATAAACGAATTACATGGTTGGAAAACTGGTATCATAGATTCTTTTATAATATAAATATGTCATTTGTCGTTGCAGCATTTCTTGTAATTATTATGACGGATTTTTCTATAAAATTATTGGATAACCTTCCGATTACCGAACCGAAGAATTATCCGTTTGACTTGGTATGGATGGCAAATACGGATGACGAAGAATTTTTGAATCATTTAACAGATGATGAAGGGGTTGAACTGAGAAAAGTACCATGTGCTAGAGTGACAACGACAGATATTGCTGAACATATGGGGATTCCGGCATCAACTTATGAAAAATGGACTGGAAAATCGCTAGATTTGAAAGACAATGAAATATTTGTTGTATATCAAAGGGAGAGGTTTGAACGAAACAAAGTCGGAATTGGTTACAATACAAAAAATCCATTAATTTATATAGGAAAAGCAAGGGCTGATTTATGGTTGTATATAAAAGGCGTAGCAGCACCTAAAGTACAGTATTTTACAGAAAAATTCAAGGTTGTCGGAACAGAAGACAGAATTCTAACAGGTGTGTTTGGAAGTGAAACATGTGAACATATTATTGTATTCTCAGACGAATATTATCAGAAGAACTGTGTGAAAGCAGATGGGGCGAATATGGCTGTTATGATGAACATACCTGAAAATTATGATAAAGTTGTCGAAGAAATAAAAGCGTATGCCCAAGATCATTCCCAGGTAAATTATTTTGACGCGGATAATGGGAATCTGATTTACGAGAAGAAAGAGCTGCTGTTAGAAAGAAGTAAAACAAAGCTTTTATACGTGGCTTCAGCAGCGGGAAATATTATCATTATGCTTTTGTGTGGAATATTTGTATTGAGTATAAAAATGGAGTGTGATTTTCCGGAGACAGAATGGAAATACCGATTTTATATTCAATCAGGAATGTCTTCTGCTAAAGTCAGAAAGGGAATCATAAAAGAGTGTCTGCTATCAGGAGGACTGCCTGTTATATGTGGCACAATTATTTCAATTTTGTATTGTAGTATGCTTTTGTATGCGAAACATTTACAGATTGAGTGGGTTCATAGATACTTTAAAGGAATAATTTTGATTGTTGGTGCTATATGGTTGCTTTTTGCTGTTTTTATTTTTATATTTGCTTATAGAAATATTAGAAAAATAGAGGGAGATAGTGGAAATGGAAAAAAGTAAAAAAATTTTAAAAGTGGAAAATTTAAAAAAGGCATATTACTCAACTTCCCGAACAGGAGAAATCATTACTTATCCTGTTTTAAATAATGTTTCATTTGAGATAGAAGAAGGTGAATTTGTAGGGATTATGGGACGTTCTGGTTGTGGAAAAACTACATTATTAAAGGCAGTGGGAATGTTAGACAAACCAGATGACGGAACAATATATTACAAAGATAAAGATACAAAAGATATATACCGGGCTGAACTGGCAAGACTTAGAAGAACAGAGATTGCTTTTGTATTTCAGGATTATTATCTTATGGATAGTCTGTCTATAAAAGAAAATATTATGCTTCCACTTATTTTGGATGAGGCAGATGTTCAGGAGAGTAAGAAAAAATGTGAAGAAATGGCTGAGAAGTTTGCAATTGCGGATTTATTGGATAAAAAACCATATGAATTATCAGGAGGAGAAAAACAAAGAACTGCGATTTGCCGCGCATTAATCTACAATCCCGATTTAATTTTGGCGGACGAACCAACAGGAAATCTGGACTCTGCCTCATCAGAGGTTGTAATACATACTTTAGAAGAGATTAATAAGAAGATGGGGAAAACAATTCTGCTTGTAACACATGATCCTATTATAGCAAGTTCATGTGATAGAATTATTTTCTTAAAAGATGGAAAAGTAAAGGAAGACCTGAAGAGAACCGGAGATAAGGAACAATTTTATAATGAAATAATTACAAACTGGTGCTGATTTGCAAGTGCTTATATAAAATAAACCTTGTTCATGAATCGTATTCAATTACTACGATAATGATTTGCAAAAAAGAAAAGAAGATTACTAAACCACCTACTAAGAAAAACGCATTTACGCTGAACGAACTTATGAATTTATTATTGACCGCAAGAAAAATGGATTATACATTCTATTTATTTTTACTGCTGTCTGCTTCAACAGGAGCACGTGTAAGTGAAACAAGAGCGATCTGTTTTTCAAAAATCGACTTTCAAAAAAAACAACTCTTAATCGACTGTCAGTTGGGAAGAGGATATGATAATGAGGGGTTCGATGACAATACGTTACTTTCTCAAAAGAGGACATTAAAAACTCGTAACAGTAAAAGATACGTCCCGCTTCCTGATTTTATTATGGATGAGCTGTATCTGGCAAGAGCACGATATGAAGAAACACTGAAAAATGATCCGGAATTTGATGAAAACTTAGATTTTGTTTTGTTTAGGGATCACGGGAAGGCAATCGCAAGACCGTATTATTATTTTAAGAAACTAATGAAGAAATGTAATATTGATTGTACAAAACATGTATGGCACGATTTACGGCACACTTATGCAACACTGTTAGATCAAAACAATATGAACATGAAAGTAGTATCGGAGATATTAGGTCATTATTCAGAAGAATTTACAAATGAAGTTTATGTCATTCATAAACCAGAGGTCATCATCTATGATACAAGTGAAGTAATGAACTCATTTATTGAGTCATTAAAACTGGACTCAACAGAAAGAACCATACCTGTATATGATATTTCGTTCATTCAGGAATATTTATTTTAAACTATTCTGACAATTCAAATTTTTATTTATTAATTTAATTTTAGTGTTACATTTTTAACAAAGCTTTTGGCAAAAATATGTAATACTTAATGCTTATCAATGATTTTTAATCGTTATTAAATAAGCGAAATCTTTTGAAACAGAAAAGAATTTTTGCAGATTTTAAAATTTTTAAAACTAAGATATTTTGTTACAACAGAAAAGCAACAAAAATACAACTAAAAGTAGTTAAGATAAGAGATATTTTAACAAACATCAAAAAGCTATAAATCGGAAAAAAATCTTCTAAATATACATTTGTTATATAGAAGTAACAAACAGATAGAAGAAATACACTATAATATTAAAAAAAATTACAATTTTATCGCCCCAAAGACTTGAAAAAGAAATTTGCGAGTAGTACAATTGTGTTAAAAGATTAACACAATATTTTAAAAGGAGCGTGTTTGAAATGGCAAGATTTACACTACCAAGAGATGTTTATCACGGAAAAGGATGTTTATCCGAATTAAAGAATCTGAAAGGTAAAAAAGCTGTCCTCGTAGTCGGCGGCGGATCTATGAAGCGTCAGGGATTCCTGGACAAAGCAGTGAACTACCTGAAAGAAGGCGGAATGGAAGTCAAACTGATCGAAGGTGTAGAACCGGATCCGTCTGTAGAGACTGTTATGAAGGGCGCAAAAGTAATGCAGGAATTCGAGCCTGACTGGATCGTAGCAATGGGCGGTGGATCTCCAATCGATGCGGCTAAAGCTATGTGGGTATTCTATGAGTATCCGGATGAAACATTCGAGAATATTATCACACCATTCAGCTTCCCTGAACTTCGTCAGAAAGCAAAATTTGCAGCCATTCCATCTACATCAGGAACTGCAACAGAAGTAACAGCATTCTCCGTAATCACAGATTACAATACAGGAATCAAATATCCTCTGGCAGACTTTAACATCACACCAGACGTTGCAATCGTTGATCCGGAACTGGTAGCAGGACTTCCTCAGAAACAGGTTGCTTATACAGGAATGGATGCACTGACACATGCGATCGAGGCTTATGTATCAACACTCAACTGTCCATTTACAGATCCACTTGCACTGCAGGCAATCGAGATGGTTCTGGATTATCTGCCGGCATCTTATAACCTGAATATGGAAGCAAGAGAGCAGATGCATTATGCACAGTGCCTGGCTGGTATGGCATTCTCGAATGCATTACTTGGAATCGTACATTCTATGGCTCATAAGACAGGAGCAGCATTCTCAACGGGACATATTCCTCACGGATGTGCCAATGCGATCTATCTGCCATATGTAATCAAATACAATGCAAAAGATAAAGTGGCTGCATCACGTTATGCAGAGATTGCACGCAGAATGGGACTTCCTGGAACATCAGAGAAAGCTCTGATCAACAGCTTGTGTGCAAAGATTGATGAGTTCAATGCAAAGATGAATATTCCTAAGACTCTGAAAGAATTCGGAATCAACGAAGAAGAATTCAAAGAAAAACTGGATAAGATTGCAGAACTTGCAGTTGGTGATGCCTGTACAGGATCTAACCCAAGAGCAATTGATCCTGCAACAATGGCTAAATTATTTACATGTACATATTATGGAACAGAAGTTGATTTTTAAATAACAAAAATCAGATAACGGCGGCTGTCACATAGGTTTATGTGACAGCCGTTTTGCGTACTTTGGTATAAAAATCAAAATCTATTCCATATACAATAAAACGAATCTTGAACAATTTTATCGACATTTTTTGAAAAATATGGTTTTACTTGCGAAATAGAACAAGCCGTATTATGATAATAGTAATATTGGGAATTAGGAGGAAATAAGATGTACAAAATTTTAAAAGCAGAACAATTAACTGCTAACATCTTTCTGATGGATGTAGAAGCTCCTCGTGTAGCAAGACATTGTGAACCGGGACAGTTTGTCATTGTAAAGATGGATGAAAAAGGGGAAAGAATCCCACTCACAATCTGTGACTATGACAGAGAAGCCGGAACGATCACCATCGTATTCCAGCCGGTCGGAGCATCCACAACCAAGATGAAAGAATTAAAAGCAGGAGATTATTTCCGCGATTTCACAGGTCCGTTGGGAAATGCTTCAGAACTCGTAGAGGAAGATATCGAAGAACTGAAGAAGAAAAAGATCCTGTTTGTCGGAGGCGGTGTCGGAGCAGCACCTGTATATCCACAGGTGAAATGGCTCCATGAACACGGTGTTGATGCTGATGTTATCATCGGTTCGAAGACAAAAGATATGTTGATCCTGGAAAAAGAGATGGAAGCAGTATCCGGAAATTATTATCCATGTACGGATGACGGTTCTTACGGTCATGCCGGAATGGTAACAACAATGGTAGAAGAACTGGTGGAAAAAGGAAATAAATATGACGTATGTATCGCAATCGGACCAATGATCATGATGAAATTCGTATGTCTCCTTACAAAGAAACTGGAAATCCCTACTGTTGTAAGTATGAATCCGATCATGGTAGATGGAACGGGTATGTGCGGAGCCTGTCGTCTGCATGTAGGAGATGAGATCAAGTTCGCATGCGTAGATGGTCCAGAATTTGACGGACACCTTGTCAACTTCGATGAGGCTATGAAGAGACAGCAGATGTACAAGACCCAGGAAGGCCGTGCAATGCTGAAATTACAGGAAGGTGACACACATCATGGCGGATGTGGTCAGTGCGGAGGTGACGAGTAATGGCAGATGTATTAAAGAAAGTTCCTGTAAGAGAACAGGAGCCAAAGGTTCGTGCTACGAATTTTGAAGAAGTATGTTACGGATATAATAAAGAAGAAGCAATGGAAGAAGCAACCAGATGTCTGAACTGTAAGAATGCAAGATGTATCCAGGGATGTCCTGTATCTATTAATATTCCTGCATTTATCGCAGAGATCAAAGAAGGCAATATCGAAGAGGCTTACAAAGTGATCGGTCAATCTTCTGCACTTCCTGCTATCTGCGGACGTGTATGTCCACAAGAGTCACAGTGCGAGAGCAAGTGTGTCCGTGGTATCAAAGGTGATGCAGTATCTATCGGTAAACTGGAAAGATTTGTCGCAGATTATGCACTGGAAAATGATATCAAACCGGAAAAACCGGAAAAGACAAACGGACATAAAGTAGCAGTCATCGGTTCCGGTCCGTCAGGACTTACCTGTGCCGGCGACCTTGCAAAACTCGGATACGAAGTAACTGTATTCGAAGCACTGCATGAACTTGGCGGTGTTCTGGTATATGGTATTCCTGAATTCCGTCTTCCAAAGCAGAAAGTTGTTAAGAAAGAAATCGAAAAAGTCAAAGAGCTTGGCGTTAAATTCGAGACAAACGTTGTTATCGGTAAATCTACAACCATCGACCAGTTGATGGAAGAGGAAGATTTTGAAGCTGTATTCATCGGTTCCGGAGCAGGTCTTCCGATGTTCATGGGAATCCCTGGCGAGACAGCCAACGGAGTATTCTCAGCAAATGAATACCTGACAAGAAGTAACCTGATGAAGGCATTTGATGATTCTTACGATACACCGATCGCAGCAGGTAAGAAAGTTGCCGTTGTCGGTGGTGGTAACGTAGCTATGGATGCTGCCAGAACAGCACTGCGTCTTGGTGCGGAAGTACATATCGTATACCGCCGAAGCGAAGCAGAACTTCCTGCACGAGTAGAAGAAGTACATCACGCAAAAGAAGAAGGTGTTCAGTTTGATCTTCTTACCAATCCAAAAGAAATCCTTGTCGATGAAAACGGATGGGTAAAAGGTATGAAAGTGATCAAGATGGAGCTTGGTGAGCCGGATGCTTCCGGAAGAAGACGTCCGATCGAAATTCCTGGATCTGAATATGAGATTGAATTAGACACTGTTATCATGTCCCTTGGAACCTCTCCAAACCCATTGATTTCTTCTACAACAAAGGGGCTTGAGACGAACAAGAGAAAATGTATCGTAGCAGAAGAAGAGAACGGACAGACTTCAAAAGCTGCCGTATTCGCAGGCGGCGATGCCGTAACAGGTGCTGCAACTGTAATTCTTGCTATGGGTGCAGGTAAAGCAGGCGCAAAAGGTATCCACGAATATCTGTCTAAGAAGAATGCTTAATTATCCACAGGATAAAAGATTCTATAAGTATTCAGATATGAATATATGATAAAAGAGATATGCATAAGAAAAAATCTTGTGTGTATCTCTTTTTTGATGCTGTATCCGGACTTGAATAAAAACAGCGGTATGTGGTATGATTGTAAGACACATTTAAGTACTGAAAATAATTATAAAATCAGTCCTGCTGACAAGTAAGGATAAAACAAAAAGACAGGTTGGAGATTATGACAGAATTAGATTTAAAAGACGGAAAGATATTTTTAAATAAAGTAACGGAGAAGATCCGTACACGGCTGACAGAAGTAGATGCATCCATTGAAGCCGGACAGAAAGACATTCAGAGTATGAACGAATACTACTGGGAGAATTACACTGAGATGGACGAATATGGTTATGAGAATTACGATAACCAACAGGCACTTTTACATCAGGTAAATGATAATCAGGAAAAGCAGAAGATGAGACATCGTCTCCGTAAGATGTTGGAAGCCCCGTTTTTTGGACGTGTAGATTTTATCTATGATGGGGAAGAAGAGCCGGAGATTTTTTATATCGGTATCGGCAATTTTGCAGAGCGTACAGGTATGCTGCCTTTGATCTATGACTGGAGAGCACCTGTCAGCGGATTGTTTTACGATTATGATAAAGGACCGGGTTCTTATAAAGCTCCCGCCGGACTTATCGAAGGCGAAATTGCCGCCAAATGGCAGTATAAAGTAAAAAATGGAAAAATGGTCTATGCATTTGAAAGCGATACCAAGATTGATGACGATATTTTAAAACAGGAACTGGGAACCAACAGTGATGTGCAGCTGAAAAATATCGTACGTACGATCCAGAAAGAACAGAATGCCATCATTCGTAATACACAGGATCGGATCCTTGCAATTCAGGGGGCAGCCGGAAGCGGCAAGACTTCCGTTGCATTACACAGGATTGCATACCTGTTGTATCACGACAGAGAACATTTAAAATCCTCTAATATACTGATCCTTTCTCCCAACAGTGTTTTTTCGGACTATATTTCTCATATTCTTCCGGAACTGGGCGAGGAAAATATTCAGGAGATGAGTTTTGATCTGTTTGCATACCGCGAATTGAAGGAAATCGTTCCGGACTGCGAAGACCGTTATGACCAGCTGGAGAGGAACATGAAGCTTCAGGATCTGTACCTGACAGAACGCTTTGAAGAAAAACAGTCGGAAGGCTTTGTCGGAATGATGGAAGGATTTCTCGCAAGCCTGGAAGATGAACTGATGGATTTTCGAACGATTGAATATAAAGGAATTCAAAAGACGGAAGAAGAGCTTATTAATCTGTTTTATTTCAAGTTCCAGAATGCCCCGTTGCTTAGCCGTATGGATGCGATCCGGGATTATTGTGTGGATGAATATGAGACATTACTTGGACGTGACCTTAGCGAAGAGGAACTTCTGATCGTACAGAATAAGTTTGACAAGATGTATGTGACAAAAGATATCTATAAGATATATGGATGGCTTCTGGAAGAATGCGGGTATCCGGTACTTCCGGATGTCGAATACGAAAAGCGCAAGCTGGAATACGAAGATGTATTTCCGGTGTTATATCTGAAGTACCGTCTGACCGGAAAAGCTGTGCATAACCACATCAAGCATCTGGTCATTGATGAAATGCAGGATTATTCTTATCTGCAGTATGTGATCCTGAATCAGATCTTCAAATGCCGGATGACAATCCTCGGCGATAAGGCCCAGACACTGGATGAACAGATGCGAGATGTATTACAGTTCCTTCCGGGGGTGTTCGATCAGAAAATCCATAAGATTGTAATGAATAAAAGTTACAGAAATACGATGGAGATTGCCAGATACGCTGAAAAACTAACCGGTGTAAAAGACGTGGAACTTTTAAAGCGTCATGGAAAAGAAGTCATTGAAGAGAATTTCCAAAATGAAGATGCTGTGCTGGATGAGATCTTTTTAAAAGCAAAACTTGGAGAAGACGAGTATGAGACTGCTGCCATTATTACCATGACGGAAGCAGAAGCGTTCACATTGTATCAGATGTTAAAAGCCCGCGGCGAAGAAGTGCACTATATTGATCGCAACAGTTCTGCATTCAAAAAAGGGCTTACCGTCACAACCTTTTATCTTGCGAAAGGACTGGAATTCGATCAGGTATTCGGAGTCTTCCGGAATATTGAAAATCCGATGCAGAACCAGGCAAAATATATCTGTGCAACAAGAGCATTACACGAGTTATATATGTATCAGGTAACCAAACAGTAGAATTAGAAAGAATAGAAGAATGAAGATAACATTAATCACAGTAGGTAAGATAAAAGAAAAATACTTAAAGGATGCTATTACAGAATACAGTAAAAGACTAAGCCGTTACTGTAAGCTGGAAATCATTGAAGTGGCAGACGAAAAGACTCCGGATAACGCAAGTGAAACTGTAGAAGACGGAATCCGTGATAAAGAAGGCGAACGGATTCTGAAATATGTCAGAGACGATGCCTGTGTTGTTACACTGGAAATTGAGGGAAAGCTTCTGACCTCCGAAGAACTGGCGAAAAAGATTGAGAACCTTGGAATTCAGGGGACGAGCCATATCATATTTATCATCGGTGGTTCGATCGGACTTGGAAAAGAAGTGCTGAAGCGTTCAGACTATGCACTGAGTTTTTCAAAGATGACATTTCCACATCAGCTGATGCGGGTAATTCTGCTGGAACAGATTTACAGAAGCTACCGTATTATCAGCCATGAGCCATATCATAAGTAAACTGCCGAAATAGAAGAAAAATCTTGTATCAAAATCCATCATCCTTTATACTAATATGGATGAAAATGTCAGGAGAGGGTATGATATAACTATGAAACACTTAAATTTCAAAAATCTGTGCATGATCTTACTTGGGAATACGATCTATGCACTTGCAATCGTCATGTTTATTCTGCCAAATAATATGATCACAGGCGGGACAACAGGGCTTGGTATTGCGATTCATCATTATTTCGGACTTCCAATCCATAGTTTTGTATTGCTATTCAATACACTGATGTTCCTGCTCGGAGCGGCTGTCCTTGGAATGAAATTTGCACTTACAACATTGGTCAGTACCTTTTATTATCCGGTTATTCTGGGAGTGCTGGAGCAAATGCCTGCACTTCAGAATGTAACAGACGATAAGATGTTATCTACTATATGCGGCGGTCTGATGATCGGGATGGGGATCGGCGTCGTGATCCGGTGCGGAGCCTCTACCGGAGGAATGGATATTCCGCCGCTGGTTCTGAACAAGAAGTTTGGTCTTCCGGTATCTGTGATGCTGTACGTATTTGATTTTGTTATCTTAATCGCACAGATGCTCTTCACCAATAAAGAAGAGATTGTATATGGTATCTTGTTGGTACTGATTTACACAGTCATTTTAGACAAGGTGCTTCTGATGGGATCTACTCGTACAAAAGTAGAGATCATGACAGAAAAATTTGAAGAGCTGAACCGTCTGATCCAGGAGCAGCTTGACCGTGGAACAACACTTGTCTACACACAGACCGGATATCTGAAAAATGATCAGCCGATGATCCTTACCGTTGTATCCAACCGCGAACTGATGCGGCTGAACCAGCTGGTACAGGAGACTGATCCACATGCATTTATGATTATCGGAAATGTAAATGAAGTACGGGGAAGAGGATTTTCACAGCAGAAAGTCTATAAAAAAGAACAGGAAGAAAGATAAGAAAAAAAGCTGGTATTTTTAGCCAGCTTTTTTCTTACGTTCTTTACAGATCCATCTGGAATCCTGATATATAAAATGCCAGTATTCAAAGATCTTTTCGGATGTATTACTATCTTTTCCCCGGACAACAACCCAAATATCTTTTGGATCGGATTCCTGTTCTGTATGTTCTTCATCCGCAAAATCCGGAGCTTTTACAGGAGAAACGGTTGTAAACTTAATGTGTTCCGATTTGATATTTTTCTCTATCTCTTCCTGAATGCTCAGATAACCATCGGTAATTCCGATCTGCCGGTACTGCTCGGCAAGACGGATTCTTTTGTTTCTCCCCGCCAGGATAAGATACGTAACAATGGATGTGATGATCGATGCAACAATAACAAGTGCCAATATGATCAAAACAAGAAATGATGTATGCATAGATAAAACCTCCTTAAAATATATGGATTTCAAAACCATACTATCTGACCTTGATGCAATGATGCAGGCTGATTTTACATAGATTTAACGTAAATCTAATAATCGTTTGGAAATACTATGATACATTAGAAACATTGAAAATGCAATACAAAGAAAGGTGAAAAAGTTATGAGTAAGATATATATGAACCGGGAACTTTCCTGGTTAAAGTTTAACGAACGTGTTCTTGAGGAGGCAGAGAACCAGGAAGTTCCGTTGTGCGAAAGACTGACATTCGCATCGATTTATCAGAGCAATCTGGATGAATTCTTCATGGTGCGTGTGGGCTCTTTATATGATCAGACACTTCTCGATAAGAAGATCTGCGAAAACAAGACAGGAATGACATCGCAGGAACAGATTGATGCAATTTTAAAGCAGACTAAATTGATCAACAAGAGAAAAGAAGCCGTATACGAAGAACTGATGGCACGTGTGGCAGAGCAGGGAATCCGTATTTTGCGTTTTAATGAACTGGATGAAGACGGTGCCCGTTATCTGGAAGGTTATTTTAAGTCAGAGATCGCACCGCTTATTTCGCCTACTGTTATCGGAAGGAGACAGCCATTTCCGTTTTTGAAAAACAAAGAGATCTATGCGGTAGCGGTACTCGGTGCAAAAGGGAAAAAAGACCGTCTCGGAATCATTCCATGTACAAGCAATATTTTCGGACGTCTGATCGCAGTACCGGGTATGCCTGGCACATATATGCTTGCTGAAGAACTGATCCTTCATTTTGCACCGGTTGTATTCAAAGGGTATAAGATCAAATCCAAATCTTTGCTGCGCATCACAAGAAATGCTGACATTGATGCGGATGCTTTATACGATGAAGATCTGGACTACCGCGAATTCATGGCAGGTCTGATCAAACAGCGTAAGAAACTGGCTCCAATCCGTCTGGAACTTTCCAGAGATATGGACAAAAAAGGAATTGCCGTATTGTGTGAGTATCTGGAACTGGATGAAAATCATGTATTCATGTCCTCAACACCATTGGATCTTTCGTTCGTATTCCAGATCCAGGATCTACTGAGAAAAAATCCGGAATTATATTTTCCAAAAAGGACACCTCAGAAATCTGATCAGTTTCAGGATGGAAAGAGCATTATAGCACAGATCAAAGAAGAAGATAAACTGTTATCTTATCCTTATGAATCCATCCGTCCGTTTTTGCATTTGCTGACAGAAGCTGCCGAAGACCCGGATGTTATCTCGATCAAAATGACCTTATATCGTGTTGCAAAGCAGAGTAAAGTTGTAGAGGCATTGATAGAGGCCGCAGAAAATGGAAAAGAGGTCGTTGTATTAGTTGAACTTCGTGCCCGCTTTGATGAAGAAAATAATATTGAATGGTCCAGACGTCTGGAAGATGCCGGATGTCAGGTAATCTATGGATTAGACGGATATAAAGTGCATTCAAAACTCTGCCTGATCACTAGAAAAAATGCAGGACAGGTAGAATATATCACCCAGATTGGTACCGGTAATTATAATGAAAAAACTTCCCGATTATATACGGATCTCTCTTTGATGACATCCAATGTAGAGATCGGGCTGGAAGCTTCCAATGTATTTCAGGCACTGTCGAAGGGAGAAGTTGTTGAACATACTAGGCATCTTCTTGTAGCACCGAAGTGTCTGCAGAATAAAGTGCTGGGTATGCTGGACGAAGAGATCGCACATGCAAGAAACGGAGAAGAAGCTTATGCAGGATTCAAACTGAATTCCCTTACGGACAAAAAGATCATCGACAAACTGATCGAGGCTTCTGAGGCCGGAGTCAAGATCGATATGATCATCCGCGGTATCTGCTGCCTGATCCCCGGAGTGGAAGGAAAGACAGAAAACATCCGTATCATCAGCATTGTCGGAAGATTCCTGGAACATTCCAGAATCTATATCTTCGGAAGCAAAGAAAGAAGGAAATATTACATTGCATCTGCAGATTTCATGACCAGAAATACTGTACGACGTGTAGAGGTTGCTGCACCGGTATATAATGACAAACTGAAAAGGAAATTACAGGAAATGTTCGACGTTATGCTTTCTGATAATCAGAAAGCAAGAAAACTGGAAGCAGATGGAAATTATCACCGTGTGAGTAATGATCTTACACCGGTAAATGCACAGGAATATTTTTACGCTGAGGCATACCACGAGATTCCTTAAATCCGGGCAGGTATATATCCGTGCCGGAATGCATAAAGTGATATAAATCACAAAAGTGGTATGGATATGAATCGTCAGGAATGGAAAGAAAAAGCGGCGGAAATGTCGGGAGTCCCAAAAGATGTAGCAATGGGGCTCCCGATTCTTACGATTACCGGTACGGATGAACTATGTGTGGAAAATTACAGAGGAATAACGGAATATACAGATCAGATTATCCGGCTGCAGACCAGATGCGGACAGATTAAAATCGGCGGCAGGAAACTGGAAGTCATCTATTACACCAATGATGAGATGATGATTCACGGTCACATCAGGACGATCGAATACCAAACATAGGAGGGATCGCTGTGTTTGAACAGTTCATCTGGTATCTGAAAGGCTATGTCCGGATACGTGTGTCAGGATATTCACCCGAACGTTTTCTGAATGCCTGCCGTTATAAAAACATCTATATATGGGATCTGAAACGTGTCTGTGGAGCATATGAAATGAATCTGTCGGTCAGTGGGTTCCAGAGACTGAAGGAAATTATAAGGAAGACCGGCACAAAGGTTTGTATCATCCGCCGCAGCGGTCTTCCTTTTCTTTTTCACCGCTACCGGAAACGTCATATACTGTTTTCTGGATTTATTCTCTGTATTTGTCTTATCCTGTTTATGACACGTTATATCTGGGGAATTGATATCCGCGGGAACCTGTCGTATACGGATGATACTTTGAAGAAATTTCTGGCATCCGAACAGATTAAAAATGGTATGAAAAAGACAAATGTAGACTGTCAGAAGATTGTCCGGGATCTAAGACGTACATATGATGGGATCATATGGGTATCTGCTTCCATAGATGGCTGCAGGCTGGTCATTCAGATAAAAGAAAACGAAGACGGCCTTGCGGATAACAGCACTATATCCCGGATAAACGACCAGTCTACAGATATCATTGCCGACACTGACTGTACTATCACAAGTATTACTACCAGAACCGGCATCGCACAGGTAAAAAAAGGTGTACAGGTAAAAAAAGGTGATCTTCTGGTATCAGGACAGATCCCCATCTGCAATGATGCAAAAGAAATCACAGGGTACTCACCCTGTAGATCGGATGCTGACATATCCGGCGAAACCTGTATTCCGTATCAAAAGACGCTCTCAAAAAACTATTTCGAAAAAGAATATTACAAATCAAGATATCATTTTATCCAGAAAAAAGAATATGCAGTCCGGGCAGGAAGATATATGATCCGAATCGGTTCTGTAAAAAACACATATCCTTATTTTGAAAAGCACGTCTTCCAGTGGCAGTTCAGGCCGTTGAATATATTCCCTCTTACCTTCGAAGAAATCACAGTAACTCCTTACCGGAAAAGACAAAAGAATTATACAAAAACGCAAATCCGGAAGATATTATCCGGAGATTTTCAGAATTACTGTAAAGAAATGAAGAAAAAAGGGGTAGAAATTATCCAGAATGATGTTAAAATATACACAGGGTCTGAGACGTACTCTGCAAAAGGAACACTGAAGGTCAGATGCTCCGTTGGAAAGCAGGTTCCGTCCACACCGCTTCCGCCGGACTATATTGCGGAAGACGACACAAAGAATGGAGACTAATGCATGGGATTAATGGAGACAGTCATCGATATACCTGCAGAACACGAAGCCAATGTGTTCGGACAGTTCGATGCATATGCAAAAAAAATAGAACGCGCTCTTCATGTAACACTGATCGCAAGAGGTGAAAGCGTCAAGATCATGGGAGATGCTTTGAAAGTAGAAAAAGCAAAAAAAGTGCTGGATCAGCTTGTAGAACTTTCAAAGAGAGGCAACACGATCCAGGAACAGAATGTAGATTACACGCTGGCACTGGTTATGGAAGACAGCGAAGAAAACGTACTGGAGATCGATAAAGATATTATCTGCCATACCTTACAGGGAAAACCGATCAAGCCGAAGACACTCGGTCAGAAAAAATACGTCGATGCAATCCGTAAACAGATGATCGTATTCGGACTCGGACCAGCCGGTACCGGTAAGACTTACCTTGCGATGGCAATGGCGATCACTGCATTCAAGAACAATGAAGTAGGACGTATCATACTGACACGTCCGGCAATCGAAGCAGGAGAGAAGCTTGGATTCCTTCCAGGCGACCTTCAGAGTAAGATCGATCCTTATTTGCGTCCCCTCTATGATGCACTGTATCAGATCATGGGTGCGGAAAGCTTTATAAAGAATTCGGAAAAAGGTCTGATCGAGGTTGCGCCGCTTGCTTATATGCGTGGCCGTACATTAGATAATGCCTTTATTATTCTGGATGAAGCACAGAACACAACACCGGCACAGATGAAGATGTTTCTTACCCGAATCGGTTTCGGCTCAAAAGTCGTGATCACTGGTGACGCAACACAAAAAGACCTTCCGTCCGGACAGGTGTCCGGTCTTGATGTGGCGGCAAAAGTTATAAAAGATATCGAAGATATCAGTATCTGTCACCTTACCAGCAAGGACGTTGTACGTCATCCACTGGTACAAAAAATCGTAAAAGCATACGAAGATTACGAAAGCAGACAAAATCGTCGCGGTAATGACGCAAAATACAAAGGAAAAGATAAGAGGCGAAAATCATGACATTATACTTTGAAGAAGAAGGCGAAATAAAGCTTTCTCTGGAATGCGAAACACTTGCAAAGAAAGTAGTAGAAGAAGCATTGGATTATGTAAATTGTCCGTACGAAGCACAGGTGAATCTGCTACTGACAGAAAATGAACAGATTCATGAAATGAACAGAGAATTCAGAGGCATTGACCGTGCGACCGATGTACTGTCTTTTCCGATGATCGACTATCCGGAACCCGGAACATTTGATTTTCTGGAAGAGGAAGAAGATTGCTTTGATCCGGAAAGCGGAGAACTGACGCTTGGGGATATCGTGATATCAAAAGAAAAAGTTCTTTCGCAGGCAGAAGAGTACGGGCATAGTCCAAAGAGAGAATATGCTTTTCTTATTGCCCATTCTGTGTTACACTTAACAGGTTATGACCATATGGAAGAGGAAGAACGTCAGGTAATGGAACAGAAACAGCGTGAGATCATGGAACGCCTGGACATTCTGAGATAATCATTGATCTTAATAAATTTTTACAAAACGATGGAGTTAAAGCTGTATGTCGGAACAACATAAAAAAAATGAAAAAAATTTCCTGATACAGGGATCGATTCTTGCAATTGCCGGAGTTATCACAAAGCTGATTGGAGCCTTTTACCGGATTCCGCTTTTGAATATTATCGGAACAGAAGGAAACGGATATTATTCGGTTGCATTTTCAATTTATTCAGTTGCATTGATGCTGACTTCGTACAGTCTGCCGTTAGCTGTGTCAAAGCTTGTATCGGCAAGAGTGGCTGTCGGCGAATATAAAAATGCAAACAAAATCTTCCGGGGTGCTATGACCTTTGCACTTCTTGCCGGTGGAATTGTCTCTCTTCTGGTATTTTTCGGAGCAGATTTTATTGCAACAACCATTATGCATCTTGACATGAGTGCCTATGCGCTCCGTGTTCTCGCACCGTGTATCCTGATCGTAGCACTTCTCGGGGTGTTACGCGGATTTTTCCAGGGAATGGGATCTATGATCCCGACAGCAATCTCACAGGTGATCGAGCAGATTGTAAATGCTGTTATATCGATCGCAGGTGCATATTTATTATTCAATGCAGGAAGAGCTGTCGGAAAGACCAGAGGCGACAAATCCTTCGGTCCTGCCTATGCGGCAGCAGGCGGAACACTCGGAACAGTCCTTGGTGCATTGAGCGCCTTGATATTTGTCGGATTCATTTTTCTCGCATACCACAAAGTATTCAAAAAGAAAATGAAACGCGATCATTCAGGGAAAAGAGAAAGTTACAGAACCGTATACAAAGTGTTGTTTGTGACCATCGCACCTGTCATTTTAAGTGCAACGGTATATAATATCAGTGATTTTGTAGATACTGCACTTTTTAACAATGTCATGGCTGCCCAGGGATTCAGCAAAAAAGAATACGCAAGTCTTCTTGGAATCTTTCAGGGACAGTACAGTACAATGATCAATGTGCCGCTCTCTATCTCAAGTGCACTTGCCGCCTCACTGGTGCCGAGTCTGGTTGCCACTGTACAGACCGGTAACCGTAAGCAGGTACATAACAAGATTAATACCGTAAGCCGTTTCAACATGTTGATCGCAATCCCATGTGCAGTTGGATTTATCACACTTGCAAAACCGATCCTGAATTTATTATATTTTACACAGGATAATACTACAGCAGCACGGATGCTTCAGATGGGGGCGCTTTCAGTTGTCTTTTTCTGTCTGTCAACAGTGACCAACTCTGTATTACAGGGACTGGATGATATGATGACACCGGTAAAAAATGCGGCAATTTCACTGGTGATCCATATCGTGACATTATTCCTGATGCTGGTAGTACTAAAATGGAACATTTATGCGGTTGTATTAAGTAAGATCATATTCTCCGGAGCAATCTGCATACTGAACGCGAAAGCACTTCGTGACAGAATCGGTTATGTTCAGGAGAAAAAGAAAACATTCTTAATCCCGACACTTGCTTCCCTGATCATGGGTGTGATCGCAATTGTGATTCATCTGATCTTCGAATTATTCGCCGGTCCGTATATCGCAACAATCATTGCACTTCTGGCAGCAGTTGCAGCATATGGAGTATCTATCGTTGCACTTGGCGGGATTACGGAAGAAGAATTACTTGGCATGCCAAAAGGAGCAGCCCTTGTGACAATATGCCGGAGACTACATTTGATAAGAGGGGAATACAAGTAAGTATGAGACCAGTAAAGAAAATTGCTCTGTTACACGATATCTGCGGTGTCGGCAAGGCAGCCATGATGAATATGACACCGATCTTAAGCATGATGGGAATCGAGGTATGTCCGGTACCGACAGTACTGTTATCAACACATACCGGTGGCTATGGCACTCCGGCGGTCTGCCATGTACCCGGAGACTATATACGTGCATGTGCAGATCATTACAAGAAAGAACATATTACATTTGATGCTATTTTTGTCGGATACCTTGGAAAAGCTGATGTAATTGATGCCGTCATCTATTTCATTAGTCAATTTCCGGACACAAAGGTTATTTTAGATCCTATCATGGGTGATCACGGAGTTTATTATACAAATTTTGACGAATCTTATGGTGCTGCAATGCGGAAAATCCTTCCGTATGCAGACATAATTCTGCCAAATCTGACAGAAATGTATCTGCTCGCCGGAAAAGAATATCAGCTCACAGGCAATCACAGAAATGTACTGCATTTGTGTGAAATCCTCCGTGAATTGGGAGCAAAAAACATGATCATTACCAGCGTTCCAAAAGACGACTGTAAAAAGGGTATCGTGTTATACGAAGACAATGCATTTCTTTATATCGGAAATGGTGAAAACCTGAAAGAATTTCATGGAGCCGGAGACGCATTTGACGGAATGTTCCTGGCAAAGCTTCTGCAGGGAAATTCCCTTTTGGAAAGTGTACAGGCTTCGCATGCGTTTGTTTGTGCCTGTATCAGAGAAAGCGAAAAGTATGACTATCCGGAACGGGAAGGCCTTTTAATTGAAAGAACATTGAAGAAAATTGTATAAATAGGGTGAGTTGAGCGAATACTGTACTCAAAAAAGGAGTCTTCATTATGAAAAACAAGTATGGTATTGGCTTTTTACTGTTTCTGATCCTCATCGTATTCGGAATCACCTGTGCTTATCAGCTTAGCTTAAACAGGGGAAAACGTGAAATTCAGGCAGAGAAAACAGCAGAAAAGCAAAAAACACAAGATCTTTCTATTGCCGCAGATGGACAGGCTTTAAAAGAAGACTGTTACTATCTGAAATCTCTGAATGGCTATGTAGTCGTATATCTGAATGATAAAAAAACGGTATATGAATACACAGATATTCCACTGGATGGTCTTCCTGAGACACTGCAGCAAGAGATCCATAATGGAAAATACGTTGAGACATCAGCAGCCCTATACGGATTTCTCGAGAATTATTCGAGTTAAATCTGAGTATATTAAGGAAGGACAAAAGATAATGGATGATAAGAAAGTAGCAAGAATCAATGAATTATATCACAAGTCTAAAGCCGAAGGTCTGACACCGGAGGAATTAAAAGAACAGCAGATATTGAGAAAAGAATACATTGATTCTTTCAAAAGAAATCTGCGCGGACAGCTAAACAACATTTCTATAAAGGAAAAAGACGGAAGTATTACGAATTTGGGTGAGAAATTTGGAAACAAAAAAGGAAATTAGACATAAGATCATTCGTCTCAGAAAAGAGATGGATCCGCTTGTGTGGCAACAGGCCACCAATACTATCACGGAAACAGTGATTAATCATCCACTGTTTTTAGAAGCGACTGACATCTACTGTTATGCGAATTACAATGGCGAAACCGGAACCTTGGCAATCATGGAGGAAGCCTGGAAACTGGGTAAAAGTGTATGGTTTCCAAGAGTCGAGGGCAGCGAGATGAATTTTTATCTGGTAGAACAAAAAGAGGATCTGCAGCCTGGTGCATATGGAATTCTGGAACCGACAGGTGAATACAAAGCCGACGGATATGACGGACTTCTGATCATGCCGGGTGTCGCTTTTGACGAAGAATGTCACCGAATCGGATATGGCGGCGGTTTTTATGACAAATATCTGGAAAAACATCCGGATCTGCATACGATTGCAGTTGCTTTTGAATTGCAGATGTACAGAGAACTGCCTTTTGAGGAACATGATATAAAACCGGAAAAAGTTATTACAGAAAAGCATATCTATCCATTGGAATCAGGTGAATGTTTTTTGTAATTTCTGATTAAGATATGAAAAAATATAATACTTAAAGGAGTGAGCCAGAATGGCAAACGGATTACCTAGAGATCCCATGCTGTTACTCAGTGTGGTCAATACAAAACTAAGAGACTATTATCACAGCCTGGATGCTTTATGTGACGATATGAATGTCAATAAAGAAGAAATTATAAGTGCTTTGAAGTTGATTGATTATGCATATGATTCAGACATACAGCAATTTGTCTAGATTGCCATACATTCTGCAAAAAGCTGTTATCTTCACTTTCTGTGAAAGACTAATAATGAATAATACAAAGGAGCAAAGAGAATGCTTAATACTATGAATTACGATATAGATATTACAAAAGAACCGCCTGCGGATGATACTGCCCGTCAGTATTATTTTATCGAAAAAGCAAAAGCTTATGTACAGCGCGAATCCGAAGAACTGGGACGTCCGCTGACATTCTGTGTCACAACATTCGGTTGTCAGATGAACGCCCGTGATTCCGAAAAACTCTGTGGAATCCTGGAAAAGATCGGTTATGTAGAAGCGCCTGAAGATGAGGCTGACTTTATCATTTTCAACACCTGTACGGTAAGAGAGAACGCCAACATGCGTGTCTACGGACGTCTCGGACAGTTAAAACCAAGAAAGAAGAAAAATCCGCATATGATGATCGGTCTCTGCGGCTGTATGATGCAGGAACCGGAGGTTGTAGAAAAGCTGAAAACAAGTTACCGCTATGTGGATATTATCTTCGGAACACATAATATTTTCAAATTTGCCGAACTGATCGTGACACGGTTTGAATCACAACGTATGGTGATCGATATCTGGAAAGATACCGACAAGATTGTTGAAAACCTTCCGAATGACCGCAAATATTCCTTTAAATCCGGAGTAAATATCATGTTCGGATGCAATAATTTCTGCAGTTACTGTATCGTCCCATATGTACGTGGAAGAGAAAGAAGCCGTGACCCGGAGGCAATCATATCGGAAATCCGCCAGCTGGTTGCAGATGGTGTGGTTGAAGTCATGCTGCTTGGTCAGAACGTCAATTCATACGGAAAGAATCTGGAAAATCCGGTTACGTTTGCCCGGCTTTTGGAGAAGATCGAGCAGATCGAAGGATTGGAGCGTATCCGTTTTATGACGTCTCATCCAAAGGATTTATCTGATGAACTCATTGAAGTTATGGGAAGATCCAAAAAGATCTGCAAACACCTGCATCTGCCGGTACAGTCCGGAAGCAGCAGGATCTTAAAGAAGATGAATCGTCATTATACAAAAGAGCAGTATCTGGAACTGGTAGAAAAAATCCGCAAGAATGTTCCGGATGTGTCTCTTACAACTGATATCATCGTTGGTTTCCCGGGAGAGACAGAAGAAGACTTCGAAGAAACTATGGATATTGTAAGAAAAGTGCGTTATGACAGCGTATTCACTTTCATCTATTCAAAACGTACCGGAACACCTGCCGCCGTGATGGAAGACCAGGTACCGGAAGATGTGGTCAAAAACCGTTTTGACCGACTGCTGAAAGAAGTACATACGATTGCGGCAGAAGTATGCGCTGTACATGAAGGAACCATTCAGACCGCTCTGATCGAATCGGTAAGTGAACACGATCCATCCATGGTAACAGGACGTTTAAGTAATAATCTGCTGGTACACATCAAAGGTGATAAGGGAATGATCGGACGGCTTGCCGATGTCAGACTGACGGAATGCAAAGGTTTCTATTATCTGGGAGAACTGGCAGAATAAATGTATTATAATTAACCATGAAAACGCTCAAACTATGTAATATCAACAAGATAGTGAGGGCGTTTTTGTATGAAAAAAATCAGTGAGTATTTATTTTTGTGGGGGATCGGTGGCTGGATCTATTATACGCTGGAAATTCTTTTCCGTGGTTTTTCCCACTGGTCCATGTTCGTGCTGGGCGGGATCTGTATGATGTTTTTCTCCTATCAGGGACAGCAGGTACACTGGCAGGATGATTTTCTTCTGCAGGTATTCCGCTGCAGCATCTTTGTAACAGCAGCAGAATTCATTACAGGTATTATCGTAAATAAATGGTTTGCTCTTCATGTATGGGATTACAGCTGTATGCCATTTCAGTTGTTTGGTCAGATATGTCTGCCGTACACCATGCTATTTACATGTCTCTGTGCAGCAGGGATCTATCTGAGTGCCAATATTCTTTATCTTCTGTATGATGAAGAAAAGCCTCAGTTTTTGAAAAAATCTATCCTTTTAAATTCAAAATATAAATGCTATAATGAAATGTAAAATTTAAATGATCAGAGGAGTAAAAAAAGTGGCAGAATTAACACCAATGATGCAGCAATATATGCAGACGAAAAAAGAATATCCGGACTGCATCCTCTTTTATAGATTGGGAGACTTTTATGAAATGTTCTTTGACGATGCGTTGACTGCATCCAAAGAACTGGAGATTACATTAACCGGAAAGAACTGCGGACTGAAAGAACGCGCACCAATGTGCGGTGTCCCGTATCACGCAGTAGACGGATATCTGAACAGACTGGTATCCAAAGGTTATAAAGTGGCCATCTGTGAACAGTTGGAAGATCCGGCTGCTGCAAAAGGAATTGTAAAAAGGGATGTTGTAAGAATCGTAACCCCTGGAACCAACCTGGACACGCAGGCACTGGATGAAACAAAGAATAATTATATCATGTGTATCGCTTACGCATCGGATCATTACGGCGTATCTGTCGCCGATGTATCAACCGGCGAGTACATGGTAACCGAGATTGAAAATTCTGAGAAATTGTTTGACGAGATCTATAAGTTCATGCCGTCAGAGCTGATCTGTAATGAAGCCTTTTATATGAGCGGTATGGATTTTGAATTGTTAAAAGAAAAGCTTGGAATTACCGTATATTCTCTGGATTCATGGTATTTCGACGATGCAGTCTGTGAACGTGTTTTGAAAGAACATTTCCATGCCGGTACGATTGAAGGACTGGGACTTACCGATTATGACTGCGGTGTAATTGCAGCCGGTGCACTCATGCAGTATTTGGTGGAGACACAAAAACGAGATTTATCACACATTTCCCACCTGACAATCTATGCTTCCGGAAAATATATGCTTTTGGACAGCTCAACCAGACGAAATCTGGAGCTGTGTGAAACACTGCGTGACAAACAGAAAAGAGGTTCCCTTCTGTGGGTGCTGGATAAGACGAAGACTGCCATGGGTGCAAGAACCCTGCGCAAATATATTGAACAGCCGTTGATTGACAAGAGCGCTATTGAAAAACGACTGGATGCTGTGGATGAATTAGTGAAAAATGCAATTTCCAGAGAGGAGATCCGTGAATACCTTTCACCGGTCTATGATCTGGAACGGCTTGTGTGCAGGATCACATATCAGTCTGCGAATCCAAGAGATCTGATCGCATTCCAAAGTTCTCTTGCAATGCTTCCGCATATAAAATATATCTTGAATGATATGCAGACACCTCTTTTAAAGGAATTGAATGAAGAACTGGATACGCTCGGAGATCTGTGCAAGCTGGTCAGTGATTCCATCAAAGAAGATCCACCGATCGCCATGAAAGAAGGCGGCATTATCAAAGACGGTTACAATGCAGAAGTGGACAAACTCCGCAACGCCAAATCTGACGGGAAAGACTGGCTGGCAAAGCTGGAAACAGAAGAACGTGAAAAGACCGGTATCAAGAACCTGCGTATTAAATATAACAAAGTATTCGGCTATTATCTGGAAGTTACCAATTCGTTCAAAAATCTGGTGCCGGATTATTACACAAGAAAACAGACGCTTGCCAATGCAGAGCGCTATATCATACCAGAATTAAAAGAGCTGGAAGATACGATTCTTGGTGCAGAAGATAAGTTGTATGCTCTTGAATACCAGCTTTATTCCGAGGTCAGAGATACTATCGGAAAAGAAGTTGTCCGCATCCAGAAGACGGCTAAAGCCATTGCAAAATTAGACGCATTTGCCTCTCTTGCACTGGTTGCAGAACAAAATAATTATGTCAGACCAAAGATGAATGACAAAGGACTCATTGATATCAAAGACGGCCGTCATCCGGTAGTCGAAAAGATGATCTCCAATGACATGTTCATCTGTAACGATACATATCTGAATGACAAAAAGGAACGGATTTCCATTATTACGGGTCCGAATATGGCCGGTAAATCAACATACATGAGACAGACAGCCCTGATTGTCCTGATGGCACAGATCGGTTCGTTTGTCCCTGCTTCTTCGGCAAATATCGGTGTGGTTGACCGTATCTTTACCCGTGTAGGTGCTTCAGATGACCTTGCAAGCGGACAGAGTACCTTCATGGTGGAGATGACAGAAGTGGCCAATATTCTCCGAAATGCAACGAATAAGAGCCTTCTGATCCTTGATGAGATCGGGCGCGGTACCAGTACCTTTGACGGTTTGAGTATTGCCTGGGCAGTGATTGAATATATCAGTAACAGCAAATTGTTAGGAGCAAAAACTTTATTTGCAACACATTATCATGAGCTGACTGAACTGGAAGGAAAAATTGAAAATGTTAACAATTACTGTATTGCCGTAAAGGAAAAAGGCGACGATATCATCTTCCTGCGTAAGATTGTCAAGGGCGGCGCGGATAAAAGTTACGGAATCCAGGTTGCAAGGCTTGCAGGTGTTCCGCAGTCAGTTACAGACAGGGCAAAAGAGATCGTAGAAGAACTGGTACAGGCAGATGTAACCGGTAAGATCAAAGAGATCGAAGTGCAGGGGCAGGAAGCATCCAAACCAAAGGCAAAGCATTTTGATGAGGTAGATCTTGCCCAGATGTCACTTTTTGATACTGTAAAAGATGATGATGTCATCAAGGAGATCAAAGAACTGGATCTTGCCAATCTGACTCCGATCGATGCATTGAATACATTATATCAACTTCAGAACAAACTAAAAAACAGGTGGTAAACGATGAGTAAAATTCAGGTGTTAGACCCGATTACAATTGATAAGATTGCAGCAGGAGAAGTGATCGAACGACCGGCTTCTGTTGTAAAAGAGCTGGTGGAAAATGCCATTGATGCCGGTGCTACAGCAGTTGTCGTAGAGATTAAGGATGGCGGGATCTCGTTCATGCGTATTACAGACAATGGCTGCGGAATAGACCGGGAAGATGTACGCTCTGCGTTTTTGCGGCACTCAACGAGTAAGATCCGTTCTGTCGATGATCTGCTTCACATCGGTTCACTTGGATTCCGCGGAGAGGCACTTTCCAGTATCTCGGCAGTTGCACAGGTAGAACTGATCACAAAAACAAAAGATCAGACATTTGGCACGTTATACCGTATTGCAGGCGGCAAAGAAGAAACTCTGGAAGATACCGGTGCACCGGATGGAACAACCTTTATCATACGGCAGTTGTTTTATAACACACCTGCCCGAAGGAAGTTTTTGAAAACACCGATGACCGAAGCGAGCCATGTCGGAGACCTGATGACGCGACTTGCACTTTCTCATCCACACATTTCGTTTCAGTTTATTAATAACGGACAATCCAAATTACATACATCCGGTAACGGAAAGTTGAAAGATGTCATCTATCACATTTACGGACGCGAAATTGCTTCAAATCTTCTGCAAGCAGAATACGATACACCGGGACTTAAAATCACCGGATTTTTAGGAAAACCAATCATCTCCAGAGGAAACCGGAATTTTGAAAATTATTATGTGAATGGCCGGTATGCCAGAAACAGTATCATTTCCAGAGCCATCGAGGATGCATATAAGGATTTTACCATGCAGCATAAATATCCGTTTGTGGTACTGCATATAGAGATTGACGGAGAACATGTAGATGTCAATGTACATCCGACGAAAATGGAACTACGCTTTAACAATCAACAAGAAGTCTATAACGCTATCTATTCGGCAGTTGATCAGGGACTTCACGAAAAAGAACTGATTCCGCATGTAGAGATGCCGGAACCAAAGCCTGCTGTCCAGTCTACACCGGAATCAAAGCCTGCCGTCCGATCTACACCGGAACCAAAGACAGTCGTCCGAGCTGCTCCGGAACCAAAGACAGCCGTCCGAGCTGCTCCGGAACATAATCTGGAATACTTCATGTCCAAAATGAAAGAACGGGTACTGGCAGAGCATGAAGAAAAGAAGAAAAAAGAAGAGACTGTAACAAAACAACCGGTAAATACGATACAAACTATTGCAGAAGAAAAAACACCTTACATGCAGAATACTGCCGTCAGACCGCAAATATCAACACAGACAACTGCGCCAGAACCACCAAAACAAATGGAACTTTTCGAAGATCATCTGCTTACCAGAGAGGCCATGCAGAAATATAAAGTAGTTGGTCAGGTATTCGAAACCTACTGGCTGGTAGAATACGATAACAGTCTGTATATTATCGATCAGCATGCAGCGCATGAACGGGTTCTGTATGAAAAAACTCTGAAATCTATGCAAACCAGGGAATTCACCTCGCAGATGATCAGTCCGCCGATTGTATTGAATTTAAGTATGCGGGAAGCAGAATTGCTGAACACTTATATGGACCGGTTTACAAGGATAGGATTCGAGATTGAAGAGTTCGGACAGGACTCTTATGCAGTCCGTGCTGTTCCGGATAATCTGTTCAGTATTGCGAAAAAAGAACTGCTGATCCAGATGCTGGACAGCCTTTCGGATGAGATTGCCCGCAATCAGTCTCCAGATCTCATTGATGAAAAGATTGCTTCGATGTCATGCAAGGCTGCCGTAAAAGGAAATATGAAATTATCTGTGCAGGAAGTTGATGCGTTGATCGGTGAACTGTTATCATTGGACAACCCCTATCATTGCCCGCATGGAAGACCAACCATTATCGCAATGACAAAGAGAGAATTAGAAAAGAAATTCAAGAGGATCGTATAAAATGAAGAAGAAACCACTAGTAGTACTAACAGGGCCTACGGCCGTCGGGAAGACAAAAGCTTCGATCGGACTAGCAAAAGCGATTGGCGGGGAGATTATTTCTGCCGATTCCATGCAAGTATACGAGTACATGGATATTGGTTCTGCCAAGATACGCCCGGAAGAGATGCAGGGTGTTCCTCATTATCTGATAGACGATTTGAAACCATGGGATGAATTCCATGTCGTCCGATTTCAACAGATGGCTAAAAATGCAATGGAACAGATTTATGCCAACGGACATATTCCAATCGTTGTCGGCGGAACAGGATTCTATATCCAGGCATTATTGTACGACATTGATTTCACCAGTACCGCCCAGGATGACACTTACCGGGCAGAGCTGGAAAATCTTGTAAAGGAAAAGGGGGCAGCATACCTGCATAATATGCTGCGAAAAGTTGATCCCAAATCCGCAGAAGATATTCATGCCAATAATGTGAAACGAGTGATCCGTGCGCTGGAATATTACCGTCAGACCGGGCAGAAAATGTCAGAACACAACGAAGAGGAACGTCGGAAAGAATCCCCGTATGAATTCGTCTATTTTGTTCTGAATGCGCCAAGAGAGCAGCTGTATGCAAGAATTGACAGACGTGTAGACCAGATGATAGAAGAGGGACTCGTTGACGAAGTAAAACACCTGAAAGAACTTGGCTGTACGAAAGAGATGGTTTCCATGCAGGGGCTCGGTTATAAAGAAATCCTGGCATATCTTGACGGGGAATGTGATTTGGACACAGCTGTCTATACCATCAAACGTGACACCCGTCATTTTGCCAAACGGCAGCTCACCTGGTTCCGGCGCGAACGTCAGGTGACGTGGATTCAGAAAGAAGTGTATGATTATGATGAAGACAGGATCCTAAAGGCAATGCTCTCGCATCTGGAGGGAAGAATATGCTGAAGAAAAAGTTAAGGGGAAAATCCAAATTTTTGAGAAAAATGAATGAACTGATGGAAATATATTCACGTAATCAGGACACTGCTTTTGCTTACCGCGAATTGCTCGGTCTGGAATCCATGATCCGGTACGAAGGCGAGCAGGCAATGTTTGATCTTAATAAAGCTTCTCTTTTATATGACATGGGAAGATACCGTGAGGCAGAAACGGTTCTGAAACAGATTCCATCCATTAATCCAACATTTGATGCTATGTGTGAATCCCTGCGTTTCAAGCTGCTGGAAGTCCGGTGATTTTCTCAAAATATTTACGACAAATCAAAATAAAAAATCAGAAAGAAGGATAAATATAGATTATGACACCGATCAACACAATTTATAGCGAAATGGGCATCCGTGAAACAGTCCTTTCGTTCGGAAATACAATAGAAAAAGACCTGAAAAAACGTTTTGAAAAAATTGATGAGATTGCCGAATACAATCAGTTAAAAGTAGTAAAAGCAATGCAGGATAACCGCGTCAGCGCAGGATGTTTTAACTATGCCAGCGGTTATGGTTATGATGACCAGGGAAGAGATACCCTCGAAAAAGTATATGCATCTATTTTCCATACCGAAAGCGCTCTGGTACGTCCGCAGATCACTTGCGGAACACATGCACTGGCACTGGCTCTTGCAGCAAACCTAAGACCGGGTGATGAGCTTCTAGCACCTGCCGGAAAACCATATGATACGTTGGAAGAAGTCATCGGTATCCGCCCGTCAAATGGATCCCTTGCAGAATATGGCATTACTTACTCTCAGGTAGATCTTCTGGAAGACGGAACCTTTGATTACGAAAATATCGAAAAAGCAATCAACGAGAAAACAAAGATGGTTGCAATCCAGCGCTCCAAAGGCTATCAGACACGACCGAGCTTTTCGGTTGAGCAGATCGGCGAGCTGATCGCATTTGTCAAACGGCTCAAACCGGATCTGATCTGTATGGTGGACAACTGTTACGGTGAGTTTGTCGAAACGATCGAACCAAGTGATGTCGGTGCAGATATGACAGTCGGCTCACTGATCAAGAACCCCGGCGGGGGACTTGCCCCGATCGGCGGGTATATCGCGGGTCGCGAAGATCTGATCGATGCATGCGGATACCGACTGACTTCCCCGGGCCTCGGAAGAGAGGTTGGTGCATCTCTTGGTATCATGAAAGACTTTTACCAGGGATTATTCCTTGCCCCGACAGTGGCAGCAGCTGCACTAAAAGGTGCGATCTTTGCAGCTAATATTTATGAAAAACTGGAGTTCCCTGTTATTCCAAACAGCACAGAAAGCAGACACGATATCATTCAGGCTGTAGAATTTGGAATTCCGGAAGGCGTCATTGAGTTCTGCAAAGGAATTCAGGCAGCAGCACCGGTCGATTCCTATGTAACTCCGGAACCATGGCCGATGCCGGGATATGATTCTGACGTTATCATGGCAGCAGGTGCTTTCGTTCAGGGATCATCCATCGAATTGAGCGCAGACGGACCGATCAAACCGCCGTATGCAGTATATTTTCAGGGAGGTCTCACCTGGCCGCATGCCAAGCTTGGAATACTGATGTCATTAGAGTATCTGGTACGTGCCGGAATTGTAACTTTGTAACCCTCAATATATATAATCATTGCAATATTTGGAAGAATAGATATGAAGAAAATAGCAATCATTGGCGGCGGTGCTTCCGGTCTTGTGGCGGCAATTGCAGCCGCAAGGACGAACCCGCAGGCACAGATCCTGATATACGAAAAGAAAGACAGCGCAGGCAAAAAAATCCTTGCAACCGGAAACGGGAGATGCAACCTGACAAACCAAGATATGAACGCCTCTTATTTCCACAGCGACAATCTTTCCGTTGTAGAAGAAGTATTACAGAAATTCGGCTATGAAGACACCATTGCGTTTTTCACATCTCTTGGGCTTCTGACAAAGACAAGAGGAAATTACGTCTATCCGTATTCCGACCAGGCTTCCACCGTTCTTGATTTGTTGAAATCAGAACTGGATCGTCTGCATGTAAAAATAACCACTGATGTGACGGTGACGGGTATTAGCCCAACATCTCATGGTTTTACGGTCCTGACAGATCATCAAAAGCAAAAGGCAGATGCTGTAATCCTTGCCTGCGGCGGGAAAGCGAATTCCAAGCTCGGATCCGACGGAAGTGGTTATGCACTTGCAAAGCAGCTCGGACATACGATGGTTCCGGTCGTACCTGCTCTGGTTCAATTAAAAGTAAAGAATCATCCGTTTGCCAAAGCCGCAGGGGTCCGTACGGATGCTGTCGTAACTGCAATATGCCATGGACAACCGGCAGCTTCCGATCACGGGGAATTACAGCTTACGGCTTACGGCATTTCCGGAATACCGGTTTTCCAGATCAGCCGCTATATTGCCAAATCTCTGTATTTAAAACAGGATGCAAAAGTGAACATTGATTTCCTGCCCGCTTTTACGGAAGAGGCATTTTTTGAGTTCTTGCTGAAACGTAGAAACGGAAGAGAACAGATGACCTGCGCAGATTATCTTCTTGGAATCTTTCACCAGAAGCTGATCCCAAGATTTTTAGAGCAGGCACGCATCCGGATGCATACACTGACAGGTGATCTGTCGGATACACAGATAAAAAGTCTTGTTCAGGTAGTTAAGAATAACGTAGTAACAATTGATACCACTAATGGTTTTGATAATGCACAAGTCTGTGCCGGCGGAATCTCAACAGAAGAAATCACTCCCGACACTATGGAATCCCGTTATGTCCGGCACCTTTATCTTGCCGGGGAATTGCTGGATGTGGACGGCATCTGCGGAGGGTATAATCTGCAATGGGCCTGGGCGACCGGTTATCTTGCCGGAACTGCTGCTGCAAACGATATATCATCAGATAGATGACAAACTGTAAAGGAGTAAAAACATATGATTCGGATCAACCAGATGAAACTGAACATTGAACATACATCAGACGATTTTGAACGCAAGATTTTAAAAACACTTTGCATAAAAAAAGAGGAACTTCAGGGCTTTCAAATCCGCAAACAGTCGATCGATGCCAGAAAAAAGCCTGTTCTTTACTATGTCTATTCTGTAGATGTCCAGGTAAGAGATGAAGCAAAAGTTAAGAAAACGGTCAAAAATAATCAGATACAGTTCCAGGTTAAGCCGGACAGCTACCATTTCGAAGTAAAAGGGACAAAGGAACTGACACACCGGCCGGTCATTATCGGAACAGGTCCTGCCGGACTGTTCTGTGGTTATATGCTCGCTGCGCACGGATATCAGCCAATTCTTCTGGAACGCGGAGCCGATGTAGATCAGCGTACAAAAGATGTGGAAGCATTCTGGGAAAACGGGCGGCTGAATCTTTCATCAAATGTTCAGTTCGGTGAGGGTGGCGCCGGAACATTTTCTGACGGAAAACTGAACACTCTGGTAAAAGACAAATTCGGACGCAACCATGAAGTACTACGTATCTTTGCCGAACACGGTGCTCCGGAATCCATCACCTACGAGAGCAAACCTCATATCGGTACCGATGTGCTCTCTGCAGTTGTAAAAGAAATGCGGAAATATATCTGTGCTCATGGTGGAGAAGTACGGTTTCACTCACAAGTCACTGATATTCAGACACATTCCGGCAACGATCAAAAGATTCTCCGCAAACTTAAAATCTACGATTCGCAAAAGAAGGAAACATATCTGCTCGATACAAATCTTGCAGTTTTTGCCATTGGTCACAGTGCACGGGATACTTTTTCCATGTTATATCAGCACGGCCTTCCAATGCAGCCAAAGGCATTTGCTGTTGGTGTACGAATCGAACATCCTCAGGAAATGATCAATCAGGATCAATACGGTAAGAATTATCCTTCCTTTCTTCCGGCAGCACCGTATAAACTGACCGCTAACCTCGATAATGGAAGAGGCGTATATACCTTCTGTATGTGTCCGGGCGGATATGTCGTAAATGCTTCTTCCGAAGAACACCGGCTTGCCGTTAACGGAATGAGTTACAGCCGCCGGGATAGCCAGAATGCCAATACTGCAGTGATCGTTACTGTTTCACCCGATGATTTTGGAAGTGATCATCCGCTCGCTGGTGTCGAATTCCAGAGAAAGCTTGAAGAAGCGGCATATCTCGAGGGAAACGGCAAAGTTCCGGTACAGTTATTTGGGGATTTCTGTGAAAACAGACCTTCCGTGCAGCTGGGTAGAGTCACTCCGCATATAAAAGGTATGTATCAGCTTGCAAACGTCAGAAATATTTTTCCGGAATTCATTGCAGAGTCGCTGACAGAAGGAATTCAGATCTTTGACCACAAGCTTCCCGGATATGCGCGGTGCGATGCCGTCATCTCGGGAGTAGAAAGCCGGACTTCTTCGCCTGTACGACTTACAAGAGACCAATCCCTTCAGAGCGAAATCCGCGGGATCTATCCTTGCGGCGAAGGCGCAGGCTATGCAGGCGGGATTACCTCTGCAGCTATGGACGGAATCAAAACAGCCGAAATGATTGCTTCCGTTTATCATCCGTTCAAGATGGAATCTTAATTTTTTATCTAATCTGATCATTTTATGTAAAAAAATGAAAAGAAGTTTAAGAATTTTTTAATATCATAAACCTATACACTTTTTCTGAAATGTGATAAAATGTATTGAGTTTTTTAGATAGGAAAAACGAGGAGGAGTACATATGAAAGGTGCAGGAAGTAAAAACGCCTGGGCTTTATTTCTGCTTCTGCTGGCAGGGGTAGTTCTTGGTGGCTTTATTGGTGAACTGGCAAAAGGGGTGCCGGCTTTATCCTGGCTGGGCTATGGACAATCTTTCGGGATAGACGATCCGATCGTTCTGAATCTCGGAGTAATGGTCATAACATTTGGTCTATCGATAAAGATAACCATGGCAAGTATCATTGGCGTGATTCTTTCCATTATCATATATCGTTTCTTATAATTTACAGAATCTGTCTTTTGACTGAGTCTGTAAAAATGTCGTGCGAATCTAAAGAATAATATGAATCAATCAAATACCATAAGAGAAATGCCGAGAGACGAGCGACCATATGAAAAGTGTTCCCGTCTCGGAGCCGAACATTTAAGTGACGTTGAATTGCTAGCAGTGCTGTTACGAACCGGTACCCGCGGTGAAAATGCATTGGAACTTGCAGGAAGAATTCTTTATCATGCCGGCGGAATCGGCATTCTCGGAATTCATCAGTTTAACGCTGAACGTCTGAAGCAGATCAAAGGGATTGGCAACGTAAAAGCAATTCAGATATCATGTATATCTGAACTTGCAAAAAGGCTTGCAAAAGCGTCTTATCAGGATACAGTATGTTTTACCGATCCAAAAACGATTGCGCAATATTATATGGAAGATTTAAGACATGAGAAACAAGAACATATGAAATTATTAATGTTAAACTCGAAGGCAAAGCTGCTTGGCGAAACTACCATTTCCAAAGGGACTGTGAATGCATCCCTGGTCACGCCAAGAGAGCTTTTTATAGAAGCATTGCAGAAAAATGCAGTATCCATTATCATCTTACACAATCATCCAAGCGGAGATCCGTCTCCAAGCCGGGAAGATATGCTGACAACAAAAAGGATTCAGGATGCAGGTGCATTAATTGGAATTGAGCTGTTAGACCATATTATAATTGGCAATAATTGTTATATAAGTTTTCGTGAAGAGGGAATGCTGTAAAATTCTGCAACCAAGATAGAAAGGATTCTGTCAGATGGCAAGAAATGTATACGGACTGGATCTTGGGTCTTATGACATCAAGGTCTATGATAAGAAAAAAGACACGATCTGGAAAGAGAAGAACGTGATCGCATTTAAAGACAATCGCGACCGTGATATTTTTGCGGTTGGTGATGATGCATTTAGTATGTATGGGAAAGCTCCCTCAAACATCGAGATCACATTTCCGATGAAAGAGGGCGTTATTTCCAGATTTAACGACATGCAGTTTCTTCTTCAGAACTTATTAAAAAGAGGAAGACAGTTTTCCCGTGGTTCTGAATATGTAATTGCTGTTCCAACAGACGTTACCGAAGTAGAAAAGAAGGCGTTCTTTGATCTTGTGATCCATTCAACAGCCAAAGCAAAAGAAGTAAATATCGTAGAACGTTCGATTGCCGATGCAGTCGGATTAAATCTGGATATTCAGAATACAAAAGGAATCATGATCGCGAATTTCGGTGGTGAAACTACCGAACTGTCTGTACTGGCCGGAGGCGGAATGGTACTGAACCGTCTCGTAAAAGTAGGCGGGCATACGTTTGATCAGGGGATTATCAATCTTGTAAAGCACAGTCACGACTTCCTGATCGGTCGGCAGACTGCTGAAGTACTGAGACGGAATTTCAATGTCTTTACCGGAGATTCTGATGCTATCTTATCGGTAGCCGGCAGAGACCTGATCACAGGTGTACCGATGCGGAAGCCGGTTTCTATCATGCTGATCCGTGCTGCAATGAAAGATCCGTTACTGGAATGCGTCAAAGCCATCCATTCCCTTCTTGATAGAACACCTCCGGAAGTCCGCAAAGCAATCTATGAGAATGGTATTTTCCTCACTGGCGGACTTGCAAATATGCCCGGTCTTGAAATTTATATCGAACAGATGGTAGGCATCAAGTCAAGAACTGCCTTGGAACCGGATACCTGTGCAGTCAATGGCCTGAAACGTATTATTATGTCGAAAGACTTAAGAAAACTGACATTTTCAATGATAGAAGATAATTATAGGTGGATGAGATAATGAAGACAAAAAATCAATCTTCCCTTCCAAGTAAATACTGGCTGATCATCGTAATCGTCATCTGCGTCATCCTGATGGGTGTGGAACGTATTACCGGAGGGAACGGACCAATCAGTTTCGTTGCAAACTATACAGTCATTCCTATGCAGAAAGGGATCGGATATGTTGGACGCTATATGAGCGATCTTTCCGATAACTTTGAAACACTACAGGACATGAAAAAAGAAAACAGAAAATTACAGTCCAAAGTAGATGACCTTACGATCGACAACACGCGACTACGCCAGGATCAATATGAACTGGAGAGGCTGAGAGAATTATATAAACTGGATGAAAATTATTCTGATTACAAAAAAGTAGGTGCACACGTCATTTCCAATAACGGCTCCAACTGGTTCAGTGATTTTACGATCGACAAAGGAAAGAAGGACGGCATTAAAAAGAATTGCAATGTTCTCGCCGGAAGCGGACTGGTCGGAATTGTAACGGAGGTTGGTCCGCATTATGCGAGAGTACGTTCCATTATTGACGACGAAAGTAATATCAGTGCAATGCTCCTTTCAACTTCCGACACCTGCGTAGTCAGAGGAGACTTGAAACAGATGGAAAACAGCAGGATCCGTTTTGAAAAACTTGCCAATAATGATAATAAGATTGAAGTCGGAGAACAGGTTGTTACATCTCATGTCAGTGACCGGTTCCTTCAGGGACTTTTTGTTGGATACGTCAGTGAAGTGAAAGTGGATTCTAATAACCTGACCCGGTCCGGATATATTACACCTGCTGTAGATTTCAATAAACTGCAGGAGGTTCTCGTTATTACCACAACGAAAGACGACCTGATCAAACAAGAATCCGCAGATACAAAGGGAGAGTAATTCATGAAACGAAAGTTGATTACATTTTGTATTATCATCATATGCTTTTTAATGGAATGCACCATCTTCCACCGATTGTCTTTTGCATCCATCAAACCGAACCTGCTGATTATCATCACTTCATCGTTCGGATTTATGCGTGGAAAGAAAGAGGGGCTTGCCGTAGGATTCCTTTCCGGCTTTTTGACGGATGTATTCTGGGGGAATACACTTGGATTCTATACGTTACTTTTCTCGGTGATTGGATATCTGAACGGATCATTCCGAAGACTTTTTTATGATGATGACATTAAACTTCCAATCGCACTGATCGCAGTCAGCGAATTGATCTATGGTTTAGTTACATACTTCTGTATGTATCTTTTGCGGGGGGATTTTGCTTTTGAAGCATACCTGAGACAGATCATTATGCCCGAGCTTGTATATACAATTCTGGTCACACTGATTCTGTATCAGATCATATTACACATTAACAAGAAACTGGAAGCAGAAGAGCAAAGGAGTGCAAGTAAATTTGTATAGTTTATGGGAACGGATCAAATCCGGCATTGCAGAATTCGTACAATCTCGAATATTCGTGCTGATCATTGTCTTTTGTATTACATCGGCAATTCTGGTACAGCGGATATTTTATCTTCAGATTGTAAAAGGACAAGAATACCTTGACGATTATAAACTGCAGATTCAGAAAACAAAAGAGATTCAGGGAACCCGTGGTAATATATATGACCGTAATGGCAACCTACTGGCTTATAATGAACTGGCATACTCTGTCACAATTGAAGACAATGGTTCTTATGACAGTATTGCACAGCAGAATAAAGTTTTAAACAAGACGATTTCTTCTGTTATTAAAATGGTAGAATCCAATGGTGATACCGTGATCAATAACTTTGGAATCATTTTGGACAGTAATAATATGTATCAGTTTGTTGCACAGAATGAAACGCAGAAATTACGTTTTATCGCTGATGTATATGGTAAATCTACAATTGATAAGCTTTCCAAGAAACAGAAAGAGACTACTGCCGATGAACTGATTCATTATCTGTGTACAAATAAGCAGAAATTTGGTATTGATGAAAAATCTATGGACAAGTCCATGGTATTAAAACTGATCAATATCCGTTATCAGATCTGGCTGAACAGTTATCAGAAATATATTTCAACTACAATTGCCGAAGATGTCAGTGACGCAACAGTCGCAGACATCATGGAAAATCTGGACAAATTGTCCGGTATCAATGTAGAAGAAGAGTCACTGAGAAAATATGCTGACAGTAACTGTTTTGCAAACATTATAGGATATACCGGTCAGATTTCCCAGGAAGAGTATGACGCATTAAGTGATGCAGATCAGGAAAGATACAACAAAACCGATACTGTCGGTAAAGCTGGTCTGGAAAAGGCACTGGATTCCCAGCTTCAGGGGAAAAAGGGAAATGAGAAACTTTATGTTAATAATGTCGGAAAAGTAATCAAAACAGTAAAGGGCACAAAGCCCAAAGCCGGAAATGATCTGTATCTGACGATCGATGCTAATCTTCAAAAAGCTGCATATAACATTCTGGAACAGGAACTTGCGGGCGTTCTGCTTGCCAAAATACAAAACAATCTGGATTTTGACCGGAATAAAGTCGAAGACGGAAGTGACGTTATCATTCCGATTGGTGATGTATATAACGCTATGATCAACAATGACGTACTTGATATGACGCATTTTACAGATGCAAATGCCGGTGAAGCCGAAAAAGAGGTTGCATCTGCATTCGCCGTAAGAAAAGAAGAAGTGAAGAATTCTCTTACGAAAATATTCAGCGATTCCAATGCAGCAGCATATAAAGATCAGCCGAAAGAAATACAGGCGTACCTCACCTATCTGGTATCGGATGTGCTGACAAACGGAACAGGTGTAGTAATGTCAAAATCCATCAATACCAAAGATGATACTTATAAAGCCTGGAAAGATGATGAATCTATTAATGTATATAGCTATCTGAATTATGCTATTTCAAAGAACTGGATAGATACTTCACTATTGAAAGATTATATAAAATCAAATGAACAGTATTCTGATTCCAGTGAAGTATATCAGGGAATTATTAATTATATTTTGGATTATGTTGATTCAGACAATAGTTTTGACAAACTGATCTACCGCTATATGATAAAATCCGGAACAATTACCGGCAGGCAGGTATGCATGATGCTCTATGAACAGGGAATACTGGATCAGGATGATGAGCAGTATAACGGTCTGAAAGCAGGAAATGTCGGTGCATATGACTTTATGCGGAGTAAAATCCAGTCTTTGGAGATTACACCCGGACAGTTAGGACTGGAGCCTTGTACCGGTTCATTGGTTGCAACAGATCCGAACACCGGTGAAGTACTTGCATGCGTCTCTTATCCCGGATATGACAACAACCGTCTTGCAAATACCATGGATTCTGATTACTACAGCAAACTGCTTACCAATCAGTCCCGTCCATTCTACAACAATGCAACACAGGAAAAGACAGCACCTGGTTCCACTTACAAACCATTATCTGCAATTGCCGGTCTGACCGAAGGTGTCATTGACGTTAACACATATCTTCCATGTGCCGGAGTATATAAGAAAGTCACACCGAATCCAAAATGCTGGATTTACCCGTCATCACATGGTAACCTGAATGTATCACAGGGTATTCAGCATTCTTGTAATGACTTTTTCTATGAAGTCGGTTACAGACTGGGGCTCAATAATGCCGGTGATTCAAAGCTGGACAGTGATACCTCAGATGGAAAGAGTACACAGAATTATTATTCAAGCGAACGTGGTATTGCAAAACTTCAAAAATATGCGGAAGAATTCGGTCTTGGAGATACTTCGGGTATGGAAATTCCTGAATCTGACCCGCAGATATCCGATGACAACTCTGTATTATCTGCTATCGGACAGGGTACCAACAACTATACTACCAGTCAGCTTGCAAGATATATCACAGCAGTTGCAAATGATGGAACCGTATACAACTTAAGTCTTTTAGATAAGGTTACAAGCCCTAAAGGGAAAACGATCAAAGACTATACTCCTGAAGTGAAAAATAAAGTTACCGATGTGTCCGCCTCTACATGGCAGGCAGTCCATGAAGGTATGAGAGCAGTTGTAACTTCAGAAGATAAAGATATTTTTACGAAATTAAATTCGAGTGGTATTGCATTATCCGGTAAAACCGGAACTGCACAGCAAAGTCAGACTCATCCAGACCACGGTCTGTTTGTAGGATTTGCTCCTAGTGACAGCCCACAGATTGCATTTGCAATCCGTATTGCCAACGGCTACAGTTCGACATTTGCAGCTGAAGTCGGTAATGATGTCATGGAGTACTACTATAAAGTCACACCGGAAAATGAATTGATCACGGGATCTGCATCAGATATTGGTACCGGATCAAATGGTGGAGATTAAAGAAAGGATGATTCTATGTGAAAGACCAGGTGCTCATCAAGAGTAACAAATACGGCATCACTATTTATTTTGATTCAGACAGTTCATTTGAGGAACTTCTGGAAGTCGTAAAAAAGAAATTCCAATCTGCTTCCAGGTTCTTTGCTCACGCAAAAATGGCTGTGGAATATGAAGGCCGTTCTTTCACAGAAGATGAAGAGCGGCAGCTGACAAGAGAAATTGAATCAGCTGCCAATATCGAAATACTTTGTATCATTGAGAAAAATACTGTTACAGAACAAGTCCATAAAAAAATGCTGGACGAAAGCCTTGAAGCCATCCATGAAAAAGACGGGCAGTTCTATAAGGGTACATTAAGAGGAAGGCAGGTTCTTGAGTCCGAACAGAGCATTGTGATCATAGGTGATATCGAAGAAGGTGCTACCGTTGCATCCAAAGGAAATGTAATTGTAACCGGTACCATATACGGTACGGTGATCGCAGGTGCCTCCGGACGCAGAGATGCTGTCATTGCAGCTCTCCGTATGCAGCCGAAAAAACTGCGGATAGGAGAAGTAAAAGTAAAACCAGTTATAGGAGGAAGTTATTCATGGGCGAAGTTATCGTAATTACATCAGGAAAAGGTGGAGTTGGAAAGACGACTACAACTGCAAATGTAGGAGCAGGTTTATCGAAGCTTGGCAAAAAGGTAGTGATCATAGACACTGATCTAGGGCTCCGGAATCTGGATGTTGTGATGGGCATGGAAAATCTGGTCGTATATAATCTGGTCGATGTTGTGACCGGCGGATGCCGCCTGAAACAGGCATTGATCCGTGACAGCCGATATGAAAATCTATATCTGCTCCCGTCCGCCCAGACAAAAGACAAGTCGGCGGTATCACCGGAACAGATGAAAAAGCTCACTTCTGAATTAAAAGAAGAATTTGACTACATACTTTTGGATTGTCCGGCCGGTATTGAACAAGGCTTTCAAAATGCCATTGCCGGTGCTGACCGTGCATTAGTTGTTACAACTCCGGAAGTATCATCCATTCGTGATGCTGACCGTATCATTGGACTTCTGGAACAGAATCAGATCCGTAAGATTGACCTGATCATCAACCGCATCCGGATGGACATGGTGAAGCGGGGAGATATGATGTCCGTTGATGATGTCACCGAAATCCTCTCGGTACCTTTAATCGGAATCCTTCCTGATGACGAACAGGTTGTTATCGGGACTAACCAGGGGGAACCGGTAATTGGTCTCGATTCAACGGCAGGAAAAGGATATTTAAATATTTGTAAGCGTATTCTGGGATTGGAAGTTCCTTATATAAATCTTGATACCGGAAAGGGATTCTTCTCAAGGATCTCACATGCATTCAAGAAGAATTAGGAGGCCCTGAATATGTTGAAAAGCTCTTCCGTATCCATTGCAAAGAACCGTCTCCGCGCATTGGTCGTATCGGATCGGGTACAATGTACGCCTTCCGTTTATGATCATATCTGCCGGGACTTATATCAAACCCTTTCCAAATACGTGGAACTTACAGAAGATAATTTTCAAGTAGAGATTAACCGTTCACAGATAGTGATAAGAATAGCAGGAGAAGAAACGTGAGATCACATAGATTTACAAAACCATATAACTGGAAAAATTACAAATTCGGAATTGTTGCACTTGTAGGTATTTTATCCATTTTCGGTATCTTAGTCGTAGGCAGTGCAAAAGAATCTCTTCAGAACAAACAGATTCTTGGTGTCGTGATAGGTCTTGCGGCTATGATCATCGTGTCACTGATTGACTATATGTGGATCATAAATTTTTATTGGGTATTGTATATACTTTCTATCATTATGCTTACTGCAGTAAAATTATTTGGTGAGAATGTAAATGGTGCAACCCGCTGGATCAAGGTAGGCTTTATCCAATTCCAGCCTTCAGAACTTGCAAAAATATTACTGATCATATTTTTTGCAAAATTTTTGATGGAACACGAAGAAGATATCAATGATAAATTTACACTGTTGAAATATGCTGTCCTCGCAGGTATTCCGCTGGTATTGATCTTAATTGAGCCAAACCTGTCCACAACCATTTGTACCGCTCTTATGATCTGTCTTATGATCTATGTAGCCGGACTAAGTTATAAATTCATCGGTACCGTCCTTGTCATATTAATACCGGTCGCAGTCATCTTTTTAAGTATCGTTGTTCAGCCTGACCAGAAGCTTTTAAAGGATTATCAGCAGAAGCGTATCCTTGCTTTTATCGAACCCGAAAAATATGAAAGTGATGAAGCTTACCAGCAGAAAAACTCTGTCATGGCAATTGGTTCCGGTCAGCTAACAGGAAAAGGGCTGGATAATAACACGACTACATCCGTAAAAAACGGTAATTTCATTCTTGAACCACAGACAGATTTCATTTTTGCGATCATTGGTGAAGAATTAGGTTTTGTCGGAGGTTGTATAATTATTGCGTTATTACTATTAATTGTGATACAATGTATTTTAGTTGGGATACGATCGCAAGACCTTGCAGGAAGAATCATATGCTGTGGTGTTGGGGGACTGATTGGCATACAAAGTTTTATTAACATTGGTGTTGCTACCAAGATATTACCTAATACTGGAGTACCATTACCTTTTGTAAGTTATGGACTGACATCTCTTGTAAGTTTATATATTGGAATTGGATTAGTCTTGAACGTAGGATTACAACCGAAAAAATACCAGTAAGGAGTGAATAATATGAATATAGGTCTGATAGCACATGATTCAAAAAAAGCACTGATGCAAAACTTCTGTATCGCATACAGAGGAATTTTAAGCAAACACAGTCTTTATGCTACAGGAACGACAGGAAGATTAATTGAAGAAGTTACGAACCTGAAAGTTCATAAATATCTGGCCGGTCCCTTAGGAGGAAAACAGCAGTTAGGAGCGCAGATCGCACAGAATGATATTGACGCACTTATCTTTTTGAGAGAGCCTTCCAATCCAAAACCTCACGACCCGGATCTTAATGATGTGATCCGTATGTGTGACACTTATAATATTCCGCTGGCAACGAATCTTGCAACAGCAGAAATTATTATCTTAGCAATTGACAGAGGAGATTTAGACTGGCGTGAAATGTATCGGTAAATACTCAAAATTAATAGCTATGCTGTCGTTGACGGCAATGGTGACAACCGGTTGTGGTTTCGGATCAAAGAATGTAGTAGCAGATTATGAAATCGAAAATTATAACAAAAATCTGTATACAGGTGATTTATTTGCCTCTGATCTGTGTGTTGCATCCGGTGATGTCAATCTGAAAGGGATTACCTCTGCTGAAACAGATACACTTCATTCAGCAGCCTTGTTTGATGTTGACAGAAAAAAAGTTGACTTTTCCTATCAAATGTTTGATAAAATCTATCCGGCAAGTACAACCAAGCTTATGACTGCTTTGGTTGCTCTGGAAAATGCTAACCTGTCAGACGTTGTTACAGTGTCTCAGAATGCTGATATGAACAGTTTTGCCGCTGACGAAGCGACTTGCGGAATACAGGCTGGCGATAAGATTACTTTATCCGATTTATTATATGGTCTGTTACTTCATTCCGGAAATGACAATGCAACAGCAATTGCAGAATATGTGGGTGGAAGTATGGATGGATTTGCCAAAATGATGAATAAAGAAGCAAAAAAATTAATGGCAACGGGCACGCATTTTGTAAACTCCAACGGTCTTCATAATGACGACCATTATACAACTGCTTATGACCTTTATCTCATTTTTAATGAATGCATTAAAAATGATGATTTTGTCAAAATCATCAAATCAAAATCACATACCGCCAAAGTTACCGGAAGTAGTGGCGCTGTGAGAAGTATTACCTGGAAGCCTACTAATTTCTATGCTACCGGCGAAGCAGAAAAACCAGATAATGTAACTGTCATCGGCGGAAAAACAGGAACAACCAAGCTGGCCGGGAATTGTCTGGTCCTTCTTACAGAAGACGAGAACGATCATCCATATATCTCTATTGTAATGAACGCTGATACAAAGCCATTACTTTATAAAGATATGACAGCAATTGTGGAAGCAATTCCCGAAAAATAATATGTAAAAATATAGAAGGGGCATCCATAATACGGATACCCCTTTTTTAGGATGAACTTCCGATTCTTCCATAAAGGCTGATGAGATAAAGTCCACATAGACCGATAATGGTATAAATAATTCTGGAAATCCATGTGAGATTTCCAAAGATTACGGCTACGATATCCAGTTTAAATATACCAACCAGAAGCCAGTTAAGTGCACCGATGATCACAAGCGTCAATGCAGTGTTATCAAACCATTTCATCTGAGTAATCCTCCTTTTATCGAATGATAATAGTATTGCCAGGAAAAGTGGGATTATACATTGCGGAAAGGATTTTTATCATGGATGAAAGTGAAAAATATTATCCATATTCACAATATCTCAAAGAAAGATATGGAGAAAAAGTATATAAACTTCCGGTAAACCTCCCGGTCAGCTGTCCAAATAGAATTACCGGAAGCGGCTGTTCGTTTTGTGCAGAAAAGGGAACCGGATTTGAAGCGATGGACTCTGCCGTATCTGTCACAGAACAGCTTCTTAGGACTCGCGACTACATTGAAAAACGTTATCATGCGCATAAGTTTATCGCTTATTTTCAAAACTTTACGAATACATTTTTACCGCTTGAAGCATTCCGTTCATATATCGAGGAAGCATCCCGCGTTCCTGATATTGTTGAAATTGCCGTATCTACACGGCCGGATTGTATACGGGATGACTACCTGGATGTATTACATACAGTCCGGGAAAAAACCGGAATCCAGATTACAATCGAACTCGGACTTCAAACAGTGAATTATCATACCTTAAAACAAATATCAAGAGGTCATTCTCTTGCGGAATTTATCGATGCGGTCCTGCATATCAACAAATATTCTTTCGATATCTGTACCCATGTAATCCTGAATCTTCCGGGAGATGATCTGGATGACAGCATTGAAACGGCAAAAATATTATCTGCACTTCCGGTACAGATCGTAAAGGCACATTCTCTTTATATTGCTAAGAATACAAAGTTGTGCGAAGCGTATGAAAATGGTACAATATCTCTATGTAAAAAAGAAGAGTACCTGAACCGCCTCATCCTGTTTCTGGAATATCTGAGACCGGATATTGCAATTGAGCGCCTGTTCAGCCGTATTCCGGAAAAGGATGCTGTATTCTGTAACTGGGACACCAGCTGGTGGAAGTTAAGAGATGAACTATTTGAAATCATGGCAGAAAGGCAAAGTCATCAGGGAAAGGCATTTCACTATTTAAATGGATCAGCGTTACGTATGTTAAAGCAATAAAGATAGGAGGCCGGAAATTTGGCTGGAAACACGCAATCATCAAATATAAAAGTATATCAGAAGAAAAAACATTTAAATATTGGGATCATCATTTTTGGTGTTATATTTATTTATCTTGTTGTAACTGTATTAATGTATCTGACAGAAAAACATATTTCTGTTTATGAGGTTCGGGAAGGATCCATTCTCAAAGACAATTCCTATACCGGTCTTGCCATCCGTAATGAAACAGTAATCCGCTCCGAAGACAATGGATACGTTAATTACTTTGTTTCAGCCGGTAGTAAAGTCGGTGCTAAAACACAGATTTATTCTCTTTCTGACCACAAGTTACAGTTTGAATCAAAATCAGGAAAAAGTCAGAAATTAACCTCCGTTGAGCAGAACAATATACGTCAGAAGACCCAGACTTTCTGCGAAAATTATTCTGATGAAAGTTTCGGAGATGTATATACATTAAAAAGTAATATCTCAAGTGTGCTGGATGGAAAATCAAATCAGAACCGTCAGACTCAGCTTGCTGCTCTGACCGATGCAGATACCGACGGACTTCATGTGTTTTCTGCAGATTCTGACGGTATCATATGTTATTATGTGGACGGATTCGAAAAAACTACTGCGGATGATGTAACCCCGGATATGTTAAGCAAAGAAGGCTATCGTAAAAAAGAGCAGAAGAACAATACCCGGATTAAATCCGGCACCCCGGTATACAAATTAATCAAAGATGATGACTGGACTTTGGTTATTCCTTTAACCAAAGAGTGTGCAAAAGAGTTGAAAGATTCTTCTAGTGTCCATGTACGTTTTCCGAAAGATAATGAAACTATGACCGCTGCATTTTCCATGAAAAAAGTAAAAGGGTCTTATCTCGGATATCTTGCATTTGATTCTTCGATGGTACGCTATGCCCAGAATCGTTTTGTTGACGTAGAACTGATACTCGAAGATCAGTCCGGACTTAAAATACCGAAATCAGCGATTACAAAAAAGGACTTCTATGTAATTCCGGAAGATTATCTTACCCAGGGCGGAAATAGTAACAGTACCGGTGTATTGATCGATACCGGGAAAGAGAATGCAGAATTTCAGGCTGTTGATATCTATTACCGCGATACACAGACCGGTTCTGTCTATGTTAATCCGGATGATTTTGAAAAAAATACAACCTTAAAAAAAGCAGGCTCTTCAGATACTTATCAATTATCAGAAACAAAGCAATTAAAGGGAGTTTATAATATCAACCGGGGGTATGCGGTATTCCGTCAGGTACAGATTTTATGCGAAAGCGATGATTACTATATTGTACAAAGTGGAAATGATTATGGTCTGTCCAATTATGACCACATTGCACTGACAGGAAAAGACGTACATGAGGGTGATGTCATTTCTTAATTTGATATAAGAGAAAAGGAGCTAGAAATTATGTTAAAAGAAAATCTTGCAAAAGTAGAAGAAAATATCCAGGCTGCATGCGACCGCGCCGGCCGTAAGAGAGAAGAGGTTACGTTGATCGCAGTAAGCAAAACAAAACCTGTAGAGATGCTGCAGGAAGCATATGATCTGGGTGTTCGTGTCAATGGAGAGAACAAAGCACAGGAACTCGCTTCCAAATATGAAGTTCTGCCAAAAGATATCCACTGGCATATGATCGGTCATATGCAGCGTAATAAGGTCAAATATATTATTGATAAAGTAGATCTTATTCATTCTGTGGATTCTGTCCGATTAGCTGAAACAATTGATAAAGAAGCAGAAAAACATAACGTTACAGCCAATATACTGATCGAAGTGAATGTTGCGAAAGAAGAAAGTAAGTTCGGACTTATGCCGGAAGAAGTTCCTGCATTCGTAGAGCAGATATCAAAATTTTCACATATCCGTGTAAAAGGTCTTATGACAATTGCTCCATTTGTAGAAAATCCTGAGGATAATCGCCCTGTTTTTGCTCATTTACGCAAATTATCTGTTGACATCGCAAAGAAAAACATTGATAATATTACTATGAGTATTCTTTCTATGGGTATGACAAATGACTATCAGGTAGCCATAGAAGAAGGAGCTACCATGGTCCGTGTTGGTACCGGAATCTTCGGAGCACGAGACTATACTCATCAAGTATAAACGGAAGATAGGAGATTTATTAAAAATGGGAGTATTAGATAAGTTCTTAAGTATCATGAAGTTGGACGACGGAGACGATGAATACGATGATGATGAATTCTTCGACGATGACGAATATGATGATGATTATGAAGAAAAGCCCAAGAGAAGCCTCTTTCATAAAAGCACAAAAGACAATGATAAAGATTTTGATGAGAATGACGAGGAGGAATATACAGCACCTGTAAAGCAGAAATCTTCATTCTCTAATAATAAAGTAACACCAATGCGTCAGCCTGCAAGAAGAAGCAGTGTAAATATGGAAGTATGTGTAATTAAGCCAACTTCTGTTGAAGATTCCAGAGAGATCACAGAGACTCTGTTAAGCGGACGCACAGTGATCCTTAATCTGGAGGGACTGGATCTTGAGATTGCACAGCGTATTATTGATTTTACTTCAGGTGCTACATTTGCAATCAGTGGTAACCTGCAGAAGATTTCGAATTACATATTCCTGGTAACACCTACAAATGTAGATATTTCGGGAGATCTTCAGGATCTGTTGAACACTTCTTTGGATTCTTCATCTATGAGGACAAGATTTTAATTATGAACAAAGAAGAAAGTATGTTACAGAAACGTCTGGTTGAACTTTCCAGACTTGCATATAACAGAGGAATTGTTGTATTTTCTGACTTTCTTAATTTGAATGAATTGAATATTCTTCATACGACACCAAAAGACATGTTCTTATCCCAGTATAAGACGTATGGTGGATATGACTTATCAGAGCGTCAGATGGCTGTATTTCTACCTGATGCTCTTTATTATGAGTATGAATATCCGATTCAGACAATAGAAGTCAGCCCGCTGAATAAGAAGTTTTCCGAAGATCTTACTCACCGCGATTATCTTGGTGCACTGATGAATCTTGGTATTGACCGTTGTAAGATCGGAGATATTATTGCAGAAGATCATAAAGCGCTGATATTTGTCAAAGAAGAAATGGCAGAATATGTCACCGATAATCTGACTCAGATCAGACATACTCATGTAAAAGCAACGATCGGTACCGGTTTTCAGGTTGATTATGAACCGAGATACGAAGAATTAAAAGGAACCGTATCATCCATCCGTCTCGATAGTGTTCTCGCTTTGGCATATCCTCTTTCCAGAAGTAAGATCACGTCTCAGATTGAAGCCGGAAAAGTGTTTGTGAATGGAAAACTGATTACCAGTAACGGATACCGGTTAAAAGAGAATGATATAATTTCCGTTCGTAAAATGGGTCGTATTGCCTATAATGGGATCCTGTCTGAGACAAAAAAAGGACGTTATATGATTTCTGTACGCAAATATATATAGTTTTGTACTATGAATCCGGAAATTCATAGTATGATCGGCAAGGAGTATCATGAATACAAATACAAAACGTATCACAAATTATATCACAGCACTGATCAGTGTTGTTGTACTGGTATGCATAGACCAGTTTACAAAATATCTTGTTGTCGGACACTTAAAAGACCGGCCGGCTTATGTACTGATCAGAAATATATTCCAATTAGAATATCTCGAAAACAGAGGAGCTGCATTCGGGATACTGCAAAACCAGAGAGTTTTCTTTTACATCAGTGTACTCCTGATTACCGCAGCTGTGATCTGGTTCTACAGCAAAGTACCTATGGAAAGAAAATATCTGCCGCTTCGTATCTGTGCGGTATTGATCGTTGGCGGAGCTTTCGGTAACTGTATTGACCGTATCCGCCTGAATTATGTAGTCGATTTCTTTTATTTCAAATTGATCGACTTTCCGATTTTTAATGTTGCAGATATCTATGTTACCGTTGCAGCATTCCTGTTAGTTATATTAATACTCGTTTACTATAAGGAGGAAGACCTTGAAAGAATTTTCCATCGATCTTAATTCCGAAGGCCAGCGGATTGATCTCTATCTTTCCGAACAGTTCGAAGACAGATCAAGATCTTATATTCAGAAAATCATCAAAGATGGATATGTAAAAGTAAACCAGAAGCCTGTAAAATCCAATTACAGGCTTTCTTTTGATGACAGGGTAGAAGTTACCCTTCCAGAAGCAAAAGAGCCTGATATCGTGCCTGAGAACATTCCACTGGATATCTTATATGAGGATCAGGATATTATTATGATCAATAAACCGAAACAGATGGTTGTTCACCCTGCTCCAGGACATTACAGCGGAACACTGGTCAATGCACTGATGTATCACTGCGGAAATGAACTGTCCGGTATCAACGGCTGTATGCGTCCCGGAATTGTTCACCGCATTGATATGGACACCACTGGTTCACTGGTCATCTGCAAGAACGATAAAGCTCATCAGAGCCTTTCCGAACAATTAAAGGTACACTCTATCCGTCGTATCTATGTTGCGATCGTACATGGTAATATCAAAGAAGATTCCGGTACGGTTAATGCACCGGTCGGACGTCATCCGACAGACCGCAAGAAAATGAGTACTCACTGTAAAAATGGACGGGAGGCCATTACCCACTACAAAGTTCTGGAACGTTTCGGAGATTATACCTATATCCAATGTGAGCTTGAAACCGGACGAACCCATCAGATCCGTGTCCATATGGCGAGCATCGGTCATCCTCTAGTCGGTGACGAAGTTTACGGTCCGAAAAAGTGTCCTTTTAAAGGATTGCAGGGACAGACTTTACATGCACGCACTCTTGGTATCATACACCCATCTACCGGAGAATACCTGGAAGTCAACGCACCCCTTCCGGAATATTTTATCGAACTATTAGACAGACTAAGGAATATTTGCAGGTAAATTATGTGAAAATTCTATACATTTCTCCGAGTTTGCTGTATAATATGTTTATATTAATTTATGTATAGGAGCGTGGTATATATGGCAAAGACAAATACAATCATTACGATCGGCCGTGAATATGGTAGTGCCGGACGCCAGATCGGATATAAAGTTGCTGAAGATCTCGGAATCAAATTATACGACAGAGAAATGTTGGAACGCGCAGCAAAGGAAAGTGGTATATGCGAGGAACTTTTTGAAACACACGATGAAAAACCTACGAACAGTTTTCTGTATTCTCTGGTTATGGATTCCTACTCATTCGGATATCCTTCATCCAGTTATACAGACATGCCGATCAATCATAAAATTTTTCTCGCACAATTTGATACCATCCGCAAGATCGCATCGGAAGGTCCTTGTATTCTTGTTGGACGTTGTGCCGACTATGCACTGGAAGAATTTGATAATGTCTTAAGTGTATTCATTCATGCCGATATGGACGCAAGAGTCCGCAGAATCGCACGGATCTATGATCTGACAGATGCAAAAGCCAAAGATCTGATTAAAAAGACTGATAAGAGACGTTCCAGCTATTATAACTATTACAGCAATAAAAAATGGGGTGCTGCCGAAAGCTATAATATCTGCCTTGACAGTTCTCTTCTTGGAATTGACGGGACAGCAAAGGCAATCGAACAGTTAGTAGCATTAAAAGAAACTGTTACAGACAGAAAATTGTAAATCAAAAATCTCTGACGTATAAATATAAATTGTATATTTTACGTCAGAGATTTTTTTCATATTACGGCATAAAAATGTTCGATTCTGTATATCTTACAATTCCCGCAATTTAACTGCTGAAGCTGCTTTACGGCGGCGGTTGTCATCTATTGCGGCGTAGTGCTTTTTCGTCGTATTTACATCTTTATGTCCCAGAACATCTGCCACAAGATAAATATCGCCGGTCTCTTTATATAATGATGTGCCATAAGTACTGCGAAGTTTGTGCGGTGTGATCTTCTTATTCGGTGTTACCTGCCTGGCATACTTTTTTACCATATTTTCAACTGCCTGGACACCCATACGCTTTCTCTGTGTCGATAAGAACAATGCCTGTTCATGGCCGGAGAGGGGAGTAGATGCCTCGCGGTCACCCGTTATATAATTTTCAAGTGCTCCGGCAACTTCATCGCCAAAATACACAACCATCTGATTGCCACCTTTTCTGGTAACCGTAATTCCATTGTTCTTAAAATCTACATCCTTGAGATCCAGTCCGACACATTCGGACACACGGATACCGGTTCCTAATAACAGTGTAAGAATAGCAATATCACGGTCCCGCGTTTTCTTATAGTAATTCAGTGCCTGTCCGGTCAGGTGATCGCCTGCAGATTCCACAAAATCCAACAACAAAGCAACTTCATCGGTATCCAGACGTATAATTGCTTTATCATGTAGTTTTGGCATATCTACCAGAAGTGTCGGATTCTTCTGTATGATCTGATGTTTGAAATAATATCCGTAAAAACTTCTAAGAGCAGACATTTTACGTGCCAGCCCTTTTTCCCCATTGGTGATCAATTCACCGTCCTCATCGCGTTTATATACTTTCAGGTATTCCAGATATTCCTCAATATCTACAGGTTCAAGGTTCTCCAGATCCCGGGGCATAAAACGGTCCATCGTATAATTCTTATACACAGGATTATTTTCCATAAGGAAATGGAAAAACACACGGATATCGTAAGCGTAGTTAATGCGGGTACGTGCAGATGATTTTGGTTCCATAGCACGGAAATAGTCCTTGGCAAAAGGCGGCAAAGTCTTTAAGACTTCTCGAAGGCGTAACGTCTGATCAATCTGACTCTGTTCATGATAATTATGCGGTTTGTTTGATGCCGTGTTTGTTAGGTTGGTAGATGAATCAATCATGTAATAGAAAACCTCCTGAATAGAAATGATGGAATAAAAGTATCAATGAAATAATACAAATTCCTCATAAAACAATATAATTATAGCAGAATTCGTTATTTCCGTCTATATCTTTTGGAAAAATCGGTATTTGTCGTATAGATGTGTACCAATAACAAAATGGCAATGAACTACTATTTTTCATTCATTGCCGTGGGTGAGTATAATATATATAAGCCTTTCAGCATATATATCGGAATGATTCTGTTTTAAAGAATGATTTAAAAAATCATCTGTAATCGTAATATGGAACGGTCAGATACTGACTGTCCTGAATCTGATCGGATGAAAGCTTATTGATCTTTTTTACTTCTGTAATATAATCATTGACAGATTCATAATCTTCAGTTATATATTCCTCTGCAATATTCCAAAGAGTATCTCCTGAATGAATCTGAATACTTTTATAGTACTTGCATCTTACCGGATCATCCTTGACATTATCATGTGCACTCACAAGACCGCTCCCATAAAATGCACTGAGTCCAAGAATCATAAACAAAGAAAAAATACCAACAAATAGCTTCTTTACATGTACACTTCTTTTTCTTCGGCTGCTTGCCCTGTTGTAACCGGTATAATTACTTCCTCTGCTTTCTCTATAGATTCTCTTTGTATCCATCTCGTACCCCTCCATCTATTCTTCAAAACAGTTTTGCACGAACATTTGTTCTCTACGTCATCTATTATACAAGTCGAACAAATGTTTGTCAATAGATTCCGCCATATATTTCGAACATATTTTCTAAACATCTGTTTGCGTTTTCCGATATCCTGTGTTATCATTAAATATATAATAATTAACGAATTTACAATCCATCTTAAGGAGGACATAATATGGCGCAGGGGAAAATAACTGCAAAGCAGGAAGAAATATTAGAATATATCAAATCTCAGATACTGGAGCGTGGCTTCCCGCCATCAGTCAGAGATATCTGTGAAGCAGTTCATCTGAAATCTACTTCTTCTGTTCACTCTCATCTGGAAACTCTTGAGAAGAATGGATATATCAGAAGGGATCCAACCAAACCACGTGCGATTGAGATCCTGGATGACTCTTTTAATTTTAACCGCCGCGAAATGGTAAATGTGCCTGTCATCGGACATGTTGCTGCAGGAGAACCACTTCTCGCAGAACAGAACATAGAGAACTACTTCCCTATCCCGATGGAATATATGCCTAACAAACAGACTTTTATGCTCAAAGTACATGGCGAAAGTATGATCAATGCTGGTATTCTTGATGGAGATTTTGTACTGGTCGAACAGTCTGCTGTTGCCGATAATGGAGATATTGTAGTCGCATTGCTTGAAGACAGTGCCACTGTCAAAAGATTTTACAAAGAAGAAGGTATCTTCCGTTTACAACCGGAAAATGATGCGTTGGAACCAATTATCGTCCGTGATCTTCAGATTATGGGAAAAGTGATCGGAGTTTTCCGTTTCTTCTAAACGATATTTTTCAGAAAAAACCCCAGGCAATATATCAAAAAACGGATTTCTGTTTTACATGATATATTTGCCTGGGGTCTTTAACAAAAGTTCATTCTACATACTAAATACTAACAAACTTTTATTTTATGATACTTTATAATTCATTTACATCATCAATTCTCTTTCCATCATTCCAGATACGCTCCAGATTATAGAACTGACGGTTTTCTCTGTCAAAAATGTGTACGATCACATCACCGAAGTCGATCAACACCCACGCTCCGCTTCTGTGTCCTTCTGTCTCTTTTGCAGCATATCCTGCTTTATGCATCTTTTCTTCTACATTCTCAACAAGTGCACGTACCTGACTGTCACTGTTACCATTTGCAATTACAAAATAGTCTGCAAGAACAGATACCGATGAAATATCAATCGCACATACATTTTCACCCTTTTTATCTTCTAACGCTTCAAATGCGATTTTTGCCATTTCCTTTGCCTGATCCATACTTAATCCTCCTTTCCCATTTCTTTTTTATAATAATCATACGTTTTTTGTGTCATAGGATCCACCGCAATTTTCCTGCTATTCAGGTATACCAGTGAATCTTTTAAAATCCGGTACAGACATTCATCAATATTCTGAAAAGCAAGCCGTCTTACGTCCGCCATATTCGGCAGTTCTCTTCTGCCCGGCTCGATATAATCCGCAATGTATATGATTTTTTCCAGCATCGTCATAGCCGGCCACCCTGTTGTATGGCTTTCAATCGCATGAATAATCTCTTTATCTGTCACACCATATTTTTCATGAGCCAGACAGGCACCCAGTTTTGCATGCAGCAGACTTGGGTTCTCTCTTTCTATGTCTGATACTGTAAAGCCGTATTTCCCGCACAGATGCAGTTTCTTATCATTCGGGATACATTTTGCGCAGTCATGCAGTAAACCGGCATACAGGGCTTTCAGCACGTCCACATCATAACGCATAGCCATCGAAGCGGCCGTATACATCACACCCAGAGTATGCTGGTAGCGGTTATCGTCCAGTTCTTTCTTTAGCACATGCTGTATTTTTATGATTCTTTCATCCATTACCGTATTCCTTCTTTTGTTTTTTCTCTGATACTATCGATATAAATGATGCTGCTTTATATAACTGCATACAGCAGCCGGCATATATTCCGAGACGGAATCCCCGGACTGAAGACTGGCACGCAGTTCATGAGATGAGACAGGCATAAGAGACGTCTCCAGCAGACGTATCTTTGCATGATATTTTTCAGACAAATATTGTATCTGTCTGTTCATCTCCTCTTTTGTCTTCACCTCATTGCGATAGGTAGCAAGAATTGTGCATGTCGGAAAGATTCGTTCCGGATGTACCCACGTCTCGATTGCCATAAGAGAGTCCGCACCAATGATAAAATAGAATTCATCGTCCGGATATATTTTGCTAAAATGTTCCATCGTCTGGTAAGAACAGGATACTTCCGCTCTCAATGCCTCGTATGGCTGCAGAACAAACTCTGGAAACGGTGCAATCGCAAGACTGGTCATCTTCATCCGGTCTTCTGCAGTGGATTTTATTGTCTCGCTCTTTTTATGCGGAGGATTCCCGTTCGGCATAAACCAGATCTGATCCAGGGAAAATGCTTCATATGCAGCATGTCCCAGCATCAGATGCCCGTTATGGACCGGATCAAAGGTTCCTCCCATAATCCCTATCTTCATTTGAATCTCCTACCTGTATTATTTTGGCAGCTCTATCTTCTTGTGTTTGTCTTTGCCTTCTTTATATAATACGATCTTCTTACCGATTACCTGTACGACCTGTGAATGTGTACGTTCTGCGATCACTTCTGCAAGTGCACGCGGATCATCTGCGCAGTTCTTAAGTACACTGACTTTGATCAGTTCTCTTGCGTCCAGTGCCTCCTGGATAGCTTTGGTAACTTCCGGTGTCATGCTGTTCTTTCCAATCTGGAAGATTGGATCTAAATTCATAGCAAGACCTTTTAAATAAGCTCTCTGTTTTGTTGTCATCTTTAATCTCCTCTTTATACTATCAACGGACCGCATCTGAACTATTATTTGTAATAGTCAAACTGCAGGCCATACATTCGTACTGTATCTCCCTCCTGGATACCAGCTTCTTCAAGCTGCTCCAGAATTCCTGAATCCTTGAGGAATTTCTGGAAAAATGCAAATCCTCTCTCGGAATCCAGATTTGTATATCCCAGCATCTTTTCGATCTTCGGCCCTTCTACCACGTACATATCGTCTTCTTTTTCGACTGTATACGGAAGATCGTTCATAGGAATCTCTTCCTCAGGGAAATATTCCTGTTCAAATACAATTGTCTCCTGATCCAGATGCTGTAATTCGTTCGATACATAATAAAGTAATTCCTTAATTCCCTGTCCGGTTACTCCGGAAATCGGAAATACCTTTACTCCCTGTGGTTCGAATTCGTCTTTCAGGCGCTGTACCGGATCATCCTCTGTAAAGATCGCATCAATCTTATTCGCTGCGATCACCTGTGGACGGTTCGCAATGTCAGCATTATATGCCTTTAATTCGTTGTTGATCTTATAGATATCATCTACCGGATCCCGTCCTTCTGTTCCAGCCGCATCTACTACATGGATCATCAGTTTGGTGCGTTCGATATGACGCAGGAACTGATGTCCAAGTCCGACACCCTCTGATGCTCCTTCGATCAGTCCTGGAATATCTGCGATTACAAATCCATTCGCATCCGGAAGATCTACAACACCAAGATTTGGATTCAGTGTTGTAAAATGATAATTGGCAATCTTCGGCTGTGCGTTAGTTACGCGTGATAAGAACGTAGACTTTCCGACATTCGGAAATCCCACAAGTCCTACATCAGCGATCACTTTTAATTCCAGATCAACATACAATTCTTTTGCAGGCTGTCCCGGCTGTGCATACTTTGGAACCTGCATGGTTGCAGTTGCAAAATGCTGGTTTCCAAGACCACCTTTGCCACCTTTTAAGATGATCTGTCTGCGGTTGTCTCCGGACATATCTGCGATGACTTTACCGGATTCTGATTCTTTAATAACCGTTCCCTCCGGAACTTTCAGGACAATATCTTCACCGTCCGCACCATGGCATCTGCGCTTACCGCCCTGTTCACCGTCTCTTGCTGTAAATTTTCTCTTGTGCCTGTAGTCCTGAAGCGTATTCAGTCCTTCGTCGACTTCAAATATAACGTCACCGCCACGTCCGCCGTCACCGCCATCCGGACCTCCATTCGCTACATACTTCTCGCGCCGGAAACTCACATGACCGTCTCCGCCTTTTCCTGCTCTAATAAATATCCTTGCTCTGTCTGCAAACATACTGTATTCCTTTCATCTATAATAAATAAACGGAAGTCAAAAAAAGCGCGCTGCATCATAACCGAAAGAAGTTAATCATTGCAACGCACTTTTTCAACTCATAATTAAGCTACTGGATAGATAGAAACCTGTTTCTTATCTCTTCCTTTTCTTTCAAATCTTACAACGCCATCAACGAGTGCGAATAATGTATCGTCACCGCCGCGTCCTACATTGATTCCCGGGTGAATCTTTGTTCCGCGCTGTCTGTAAAGAATGTTACCAGCTTTTACAAACTGTCCGTCAGCTCTTTTAGCACCAAGTCTTTTAGACTCAGAATCTCTACCGTTCTTTGTAGAACCTACACCTTTTTTATGAGCGAAAAACTGAAGGTTTAATTTCATCATGGTTGTTACACCTCCTCGAATGTTAAATCAATATATTCTGCATAGTTGTCATCATCTACCATCTGTTCCAGGCCAAGAATCATTGCATTCAGCAAAAGTCTTGCATCTTTTGAAGGATGATTCAGATGATAAGAAATCATTCCCGTCTCATCTTCCGAAATCAGACTTGCGTCATCTTCCGTAAATTCTTCAATTGCATTTATTGTGTTGATTACCAGAATAGAAGCAGCGGCACATACAATATCCTGTCCCGGATTTGCATATTCAGCATGTCCTTCCGTCTGAAAACCCACACACTCTTTATACTTGTTCTGAAAGATCGTTACATGAATCATGGATGCTCTCCAATATTAAGCGTTGATTTTTTCAATCTTAACTGCAGTATACTGCTGTCTGTGACCGTTTTTCTTGTGGTATCCAGATTTTCTCTTGTACTTGTAAACGATAACTTTTCTAGCTTTACCGTTTTCAACTACAGAAGCTTCAACTGTTGCACCTGCAACTGTCGGATTACCAACTTTTAATCCGTTGTCACTTACTGCAAGAACCTGGTCAAATGTAAAAGTCTCTCCAGCCTCTACACCAAGTTTCTCTACTTTAATGATATCGCCTTCGGCTACTTTGTACTGTTTACCACCTGTTGCTATAATTGCGTACATATGGCACCTCCTATTATCATTACTCGCCAGTTACGGTGTCTGACTGATGATTCCGGCAGAACTTCAACCTCACTGTGCGGCATACTAGAAGATAATAGCATATGTTTTCCGAAAATGCAAGCATTATCAGAAATATTTTTTATCTTTTATATTCCAAGCAGTTTTTTCGCATATCATTTTACTCTCCACATTCTTTTAATCTGTCATAACAGTAACCTATAATATCTCTTCTGGTGATAATTCCGATGAAATGTCCCTGATCATCGATCACCGGAACAAAATTCTGTTCCATTGCGCGTCCGATCAGATCTTCCATATTCGATTCTGCTGTCACGCACTGATAATCCACACGTCTTTTAATCTTCATGATACTGATTGATTCTGCCTCTTTAATATTAAATAGATCCAGCTCCTTCAGTGACCATAAAAGATCTCCCTCTGTGATAGAACCGACATATTTCCCCTCTTTATTTAATATCGGTACACAGGAATACTTGTGATATTCCATAATCTCCAAAGCCTGTCGCAAAGTGTGATAATCATAAATGAAAGCAAGATCACTTTTCGGCTTCAGAAAAAACATAATATTCATAGCTAATGAAAGCCTCCCCAATTTATTAAACTATTGTATTTACAAAAATATCATAAACCGCATTGATAGCAGCATCAAAATCATGGCTTCTGACACCAATGATGATATTCAGCTCACTGGAACCCTGATCGATCATCTTGACATTGACATTTGCATGTGCAAGTGCTGCAAATATACGTCCGGAAGTTCCCCTGGTCGCACGCATACCTCTTCCAACAACAGCGATCAGTGCCAGATCTGACTCCAGTTCCAGAAAGTCAGGCTCTACGGCTCTGTGGATTCCCGCAATGACATCCTGTTCTTTTTCTTCAAATTCATCTCTGTGAACGAAGATCGTCATAGTATCGATTCCTGACGGCATGTGTTCAATAGAAATATGATTATTTTCAAAAACTTCTAATACCTTGCGGCAGAATCCGACTTCTGAGTTCATCATTGTTTTTTCGATCGTGATAGAAGCGAAATCCTTCTTACCGGCAATACCTGTGATCGTAAAACGAGGTTTTCTGCATGTGTCTTCTACGATCAGCGTTCCCTTCTCTTCCGGTGCATTTGTATTACGGATATTGATCGGTATTCCCTCTTTACGTACAGGGAAGATCGCATCCTCATGAAGTACGGTTGCTCCCATATAAGATAACTCGCGCAGTTCTCTGTATGTGATCACATCGATCGGCTTTGGATTCTTGATGATTCTAGGATCAGCGATCAGGAAACCAGATACATCGGTCCAGTTCTCATACATGTCTGCATGCACAGCCTTTGCAACGATCGATCCTGTAATATCAGATCCGCCACGGGAAAATGTCTGGATACTTCCGTCAGGTTTTGCCCCGTAGAATCCCGGAATGACTGCACGTTCCGTATTCTCCAGTCTTGCAGACAGGATCTCATGCGTCTTATCTCCGTCAAAATTACCATTCTCATCAAATACGATCACTTCTGCAGCATCGATAAATTCATATCCAAGATATGCCGCCATAATGATACCATTCAGATATTCTCCACGGGAAGCGGCGTAATCCCTGCCAATCTGTGCTTTAAAATTCTCTTTGATCAACTGGAAATCCTCTTCCATGGAAAGAGCAAGGCCAAGCCCTTTAATAATCTCATAATAACGAGATTTGATTTCTTCTAAAACCTTTTCAAAATCACCGCCATTTGCAGCTGCGTCATAACAGCTGTAAAGAAGATCTGTTACCTTCGTGTCCCCGTCAAATCTCTTACCTGGTGCAGAAGGAACAACAAAACGTCTGCTCTCTTCACTTCTGATAATATCTCCGACTTTTTCAAACTGCTCCGCATTTGCAAGGGAGCTTCCGCCAAACTTTACAACTTTTCTCATAATCCTTATGCTCCTCAAAAACTTTTTCTCCATTTTATGAAAAAATTCGACTTTTTGCAAGGGTTTTTTCGATTTAATTCGTGAAAGTGTTAAATACCTCCAATACCTGCAGCTGTTCTCCATCTACTTTAAAATGAATATCCCAGGATCCAAAAGACATTCCGTATTTTCTTTCAGGGTCTTTCTGATACCCAGGTCTTGGATCGTTTGCAAGGACAGCCAGAAGTGCTTCTCTTTTTTCCTCTGGAATCTTCTTCAAAAGCTTTTCCGGAAACTCTACTTTCAGCTTATGATCCTGAATCTGGTCGGTAAATCCGCCCGCTGCTTCCGGATGGCTGTCCACGTAAGCCAGATAGGGCTTTATATCATAAATAGGTGTTCCGTCCATAAGATCCGCTCCTGATACATGAAGCACCGGTCCATACTTTTCAGAAAACTCTACGCTCTCCAGCCTTACACTGGAAAGTCCTATGGGATTTGGACGAAAAGGAGACCTTGTAGCAAAAACGCCCATTCTGACGTTTCCCCCAAGTCTTGGAGGACGCACTGTAGGAGACCACTCCTTGCGGACAGCCTGTGAAAATTCCCAGATCAGCCAGATATGGGTATACTCTTCCAGCCCTCGAAATGCCTCATGGTTCCGATATTCCGGTTCAAAAATAATATCCGCCTTTAGTTCCTGTATTCTGCCACT